>OGGO01000058.1_pt1 | contig 133525 bp, 120 predicted proteins | sample 1571231 | NCBI WGS metagenome assembly OGGO01 (sample SAMEA2582036, study PRJEB24529) | metagenome | biome: Human gut stool | place: China | collected 2011 | reverse complement strand
AGAGCCGTAGCGTTGAAACGGTAGAAAAAGAACCTCCTTTTGCTATAATTAGAAGTGGGTAACGCCAACCGCATAGGGCCTTTGGTTCGGCCTACTTTTTGGAGAGCTGGGCCTCTCGTGCCAGCAGATCGAACTGAATATCCCGGCCCTCTTCACCGACCCCGCGTGCGGCCATGTGCTGCGGGCGAAAGGCTTCGTACAGGACGAGAACGGCTGGGTGAAGCTGAACGCCACCGCCGACGGCCTGACGGCAAATGCTATCCCCAAGGGGCAGGAAGTGCTCATCGTGATCGGGGAGGGGCTGGAGAAAGAACGGATTGAGGTGAGATTAAAGGGGTAAAGTCGAATCCCCCGTATATCGTTGTATCTTTCCATAAATAGTTTGTCTCCCGCCCAAAGTAGGCGTATAATAGGGGAAAAGAAACGTTAAAGGAGAATCCCCTATGAACGGCACCGCATTGCGCAAACCGACTGCCCGGCGGGTGGTGGGCATGGTGGCGGGCATCGTCATCATCGCCCTTGGCATTGCGCTTTTCAAGCAGTCCCACCTCGGCAACGACTCCATCAGCGCCCTGAACATGCGGCTGGCGGAGCTGCTCGGCATCTCGCTGGGCACCCAGAACCTGTGCACGAATATCCTGTTTTTCCTGCTGGAATTCTGGTTCGGGCGCAAGTACATCGGCCTTGGCACCTTCGTCAACGGCATCTGCATCGGGTACATCGTCACGGCGTTCTATGACCCCATTCACGCCCACTTCGGCGACGCGCCGTCGCTGGCGGTGCAGTTGGCGTGGGTCATCGCGGCGGTGCTGGTCACGGCGCTGGGTGCTTCGCTCTACCAGACCGCCGACCTCGGCATCGCGCCCTACGATTACCTTTCCCTCGGTCTGCGGGACTACACACCCTGCCCGTACTTCGGGTGCCGCATCTTCACCGATGCGCTCAGCGCCCTGCTGTGCTGGCTGCTGGGTGGCCTTGTGGGCCTTGGCACCTTGATCTGTGCGTTCTGCCTTGGGCCCTTCATCCAGTTCTTCGATCGGACGTTCTCCCAGAAGGTGCTGCAATACAAACCGAACAATTGAGAAACCCCGCGGCGTCAAATCATACGCTGCGGGGGTCTTTTTTATTGCTGCCGTTAAGCAGAAAATGAAGGAGATTTATCTTTCAAAATCGCCTGTGGACTGCTGCGGCGATGGGGAACCATAACAAACCCATCAGACAGGCTTTGGAAGAAGTAAATAGGGATGTGAGAAATGCACTGTCACAGGTTGATGCCGATTCCAAGGATCACGAATCCCTGAAAACAGTGCGGTCGATGCCGACGCGGCAGCAGCACTTACCAAATTGCTGACTAACCCCTCTATGGCCGAACTCATCAAAAATCTTGCAAAGAACTTATAATCCTCTATACATAAACAGCGACAGCTTTCCAATTTGGAAAACTGCCGCTGTTTTACATTTTTCGCGTCTTGCACATCGGCTCCTGACATGATACACTTTTACAGAAAGGAGTGGTCAGCATGAAACAGGCGCATACGCTGCGGGAATACCAGTATTACGACAAAGACACTCTTTGCAGTATCATTGACGCAGATTTTACCACAAAGCAGGTTCGTGTGGAAAACAAGGTGGATTCCATTCTGGACACTGCCTTTGGGGTCAACACGGAACCCACTTGGGACGATTTTCTGGAATTTCTGGCAAGCCGCTGCATTCCGAAAACCCGCTGCGGCCTTGGCTACTACCTTGATGCAGTTGGCGTACCGGAATATGACCCAGTGCAGCTGGTGGAAAAGACGCAGGGACGGATGGCGGAGGATCACAAATGGCTCAAGATCATCTGATATTCCATACCAATGACCGCGTTGTGACCAGCACTTCACTGGGCAATCAGGAGAAGTGGTTCGATGCAGAGAAAAATCTCTGGTATAAGGTGGACAATGGTCATTTTGAAGCCCTTGCGGAAGCGATGGCCAGCGAAGTGCTGCGCCGTTTCACCAATGCTACCGATCTACCGGAGATTTCGATTGCTCATTATTGGGTCGATACCGCCGACGTGCATGGCCTGCCGCAGGTGCTTTCGGTAAGTGAGAACTTCAAGGCAGGCAACGAAAGCCTGATCACCGCCAACACTATTTTGCGGAACAGCCTTGGTCGTGGGTATATTCAGGAGTTCAATGACCGCAACAGTCTGAAAGACCGTATTGTTTTTCTGGTCGATTCGGTGGAAGCCGCTACCGGCTTTTCCGGTTTTGGTGCACACTTCACCACGCTGTTGGAACTGGATGCCCTGTTTTTGAATCAAGACCGGCATTTGAACAATATTGCCCTTTTACATACAGATTTCGGCTGTAAGCCCTGCCCCATTTTTGATTGCGGGGCTTCGTTCCTGCTGGATTTCAATCTGTATCGCCCTGATATTGAAACACAGGCGTTCCTTTCCAAAGCACAGTGCTTACCATTCAAGTCCTCTTTTACCCGAACAGTCCATACAGCACAAAGCCTTTACGGAAAGCAGTTGGAGGTTGATTTTGCAAGAAGTGACATTGAGCCGCTTCTGGATGCCTACCTCGACTACTATCCAAAGCAGTTCCGTTATCTGCTGAAAGAGCGTGTGCTGACCGTGCTGCTGGCACAGAAGAAAAAGTTGTTTTGATTGAACCATAGGTATAGGGTCAACCGCACACCTCCCAGCTAATGAAAGGTGGGCATTTTACAATGAACCTTCCACTTTTCATTAGCTCTGCTAATTTTCTGCTAATAAACATCTGTTTACACAGAATAAAAAAGGTTCGAATCTATTTACATACGTTGATATCCCAACAAAAAATTCATTGATATAGAGTAGAATATATTACCCTATTTTGCAATGGGTTTACAGATGCACGGGCTACTCCTAAGCGGAAGGCCGTGTGTTCGAATCACATCGGGGACGCCACTTAAAAATGCGAAGATCATTTTTCCATGGGAAAGACGATCTTCGCATTTTTCATTTTAAACCTATCACCAATATCAGCCAGCGAATGCCATTAGCAGAATTTTCGGTTCCAGCTAATCAAGCTCCATAGAGCACCTTATGCCCAGTTCATCCGGCCGTAGCGGGTGGTCAGCTGGCAGATCTCCTTTTGGAGCTTCTTGGTCAGCTGGGTCTTTTTCAGCCGCCAGCGCCAGTTCTGGCCTACGGTAGAGGGCTTATTGATGCGGGCGGCGTTATCCAGCCCCAGCCAGTCCTGCATGGGGATGATGCACCTTGCCGCTGCACTGCGCAAAATCAGTGCGATCATGCTTTTATAAAGCTGCTCGTCCGGGGTGGCGTAGTCATACAGGTAATCCCGCACCATGGCGCGCTCGGCGTCCGAGATGGCCTGGTACCACGAGACCAGCGTCTCGTTGTCGTGGGTGCCGGTGTACGCTACGCTGTTCACCGGGTAGTTGTGGGGCAGGTAGTCGCTGGCGCTGCCGGTATCGCGGGAGTCAAAAGCAAATTCCAGCACCTTCATGCCGGGGAAGCCGCTGTCCCGCACCAGCTGCCGCACGGTGTCGCTCATGTAGCCGAGATCCTCGGCAATGATCTCCCGCTTGCCCAGCGCCTGCTCCACGGCTCGGAACAGCTCGATGCCGGGGCCTTTTTCCCAGTGGCCGTCCACCGCCGTCTCGCTGCCGTAGGGGATGGAGAAATACTCATCGAAGCCGCGGAAGTGGTCGATGCGCACCACATCGTACAGCTCAAAGCAGTACCACAGCCGGGTGATCCACCACTGATAGCCGGTTTCGCGGTGCGCCTCCCAGCGGTAGAGCGGGTTGCCCCACAGCTGACCGGTGGGGGAAAAGCCATCCGGGGGAACGCCCGCCACTGCCGTGGGAAGGTTGTCCTTGTCCAGCTGGAACAGCCCCGGGTTTGCCCAAGCGTCCGCAGAATCCAGCGCCACATAGATGGGGATGTCGCCGATGATCTGGATGCCCTTGCTGTTGGCGTAGGCTTTCAGCTTGCGCCACTGCTCGTCAAACTTGAACTGAAGATACTTGTTGTATTCCACCTCAAAGTACAGCTCCCGGCGATAGTAGTCCATGGCGGGCTGCCAGCGCAGACGGATATCTTCTGCCCACTCGATCCACGGCTTGCCCTCAAAACGGCCCTTCACCGCCATGAATAGGGCAAAATCGTCCAGCCACCACTTGTTTTTCTCGCAGAATGCCGTAAACGCTTCGTTGTGGCCGATGTCGCTGCGGGAGTACGCCAGCCGCAGCAGACGGCCGCGCTCGGTATACAGGCGGCTGTAATCAATGTCGTCTGCCTTGCGGCCGAAGTTTGCCTTTTTGCACTCGGCGGCGGTCAGCACGCCTTCCTCCACCAGTGCATCCAGACTGATGAAATAGGGGTTGCCCGCAAAGGCGGAAAAGCTCTGATACGGGCTGTCGCCGTAGCTGGTCACACCCAGCGGCAAAATCTGCCAATAGGTCTGTCCGGCTTCCTTGAGCCAATCCACAAAGTCGTATGCTTCCTGCGAAAAGCAGCCGATGCCGTAAGGGGACGGCAGACTGCTGATGGGCAGCAAAATGCCTGCACTTCTCTGCATCTTCATTTACCTTCCTTTATAACTCGATCAAAACACCGGCGTGGTCAGACACCTGCGGCTCCTGCAAGCCGCCAAACACCACCCGGCTGCTCTTGACGGCCACGGCCTTGGAGCACCAGATCTGGTCGATGCGCTTTTTTGCCGCTGCATCCGGGGCGTCTCGCCAGCCGTCAATGGCTTCCACCACCGTGTAGCCCGCGTCCCGCTGCTGCGCCAAGCGGTAGGTATCCTGCCAGCCGCTGCCCAGCACAAGGTCGTAGCCCTCGCCCCGCACATCGGCTTCGCTGTTGAAGTCACCCAGCAGAAAGGCAGTCTGCTTTGCGCCCGCCGCCTTTGAAAGCTTTTCCCACTGGGGAGCGAAAGGTTCTACCTCGTCCTTCCACCAGCCCAGATGCACCGTATAATACCAGACATCTCCTGCACAGACGCCCAGCGTGCGGCGGGTCTTCCAGTTGTTGTAATCATTGATCTGGCTCAGCAGCAGGTTTTCGGCGGCGGTGATGGGTGCACGGCTGAACACCGCCGCGCCCTCATCGTAAATGTCGTAGCCCACTTTTGCCGGGAGCCAGCTCCAATAGTAGTGCACACCCCGCGCTTCCAGCATTTTTGCCACGGCTGCGGCGTGATTGTCCGCTTTCAGCAGCACCATATTGCCGGGACAGGGGTAGTACCCCGCCGGAGCCTCTGCCAGCAGCGGCGCAGCGGCGGTCTGGTTCACCTCCTGCAGGGCGAACACCTCCGGCTGCTCCTTGGCGATGAAGTCTACAAAAATCTCCCGCTTTGCCTCATGCTCCGGGATGATAAGGCTGTGGGTATTCAATGTCAGCAGTTTCATAGTTTTTACAGAATATCGTTGATGTCAGATTTCAGAACGTCCGCCTTGGGGCCGTACACGGCCTGAATGCCGTCGCCCTTCACCAGCAGGCTCAGGGCACCCTCGGCCTTCCATGCGGCAAGGTCGGCCACCTTGGCGGGATCCTTTACGGTAACGCGCAGACGGGTCATGCAGGCGTCCACCAGCACGATGTTCTCCCGGCCGCCCAGCAGGGCGATAATGCGCTCGGCCTGACCGTTATCGGCCTTTTTGTCGGCCTTCTTCTCGGTCTTTGCGGCAGCGGCAGAATCGTCCGCGTTGTCATCGGTGTAGTTGCCCAGACGACCCGGCGTTGCCAGCTGAAGTTTGCCGATCATGAAGTAGGCCACGAAGTAGCCGATGACAAAGAACGCGATCACGCAAATCACAAAGTTGATGATATCGCCGCCCAGACCTGCCTGCAGGGACATGGGGATGCGGGTGATGAACTCCAGATTGCCGAAGGAGTGCAGACGCAGATGGATGATGCCCGCCATGGCGAAGGCGCAGCCCTGCAGCAGTGCGTACACGATGTACAGCGGCATAGCGCAGAACATGAACATGAATTCCAGCGGCTCGGTGACGCCGGTCAGGAACACTGCCAGCGCGGTGGAGATGAACATGGACTTATAGTTTGCACGCTTGTCGGCATCCACCCGACGGAACATAGCCAGTGCAATGCCCAGCAGCAGACCGGTTGCGCCGATCATCTGACCCACCTTGAAGCGGGCGGGGGTGACGGTAGCCAGCAGATTGTTGTAAGCGGCCATATCGCCGGCCTTTTTGAAGTTGATGAGGTCGTTTGCCCATGCCAGCCACAGCGGGTCCTGACCAAACACCTGACTGCCTGCGTTGACGCCGGTAGCGATGGTGTAGGTGCCGCCGAAGGAGGTGTAGTTCATGGGGATGGTCAGCATATGGTGCAGACCGAAGGGCAGCAGCAGACGCTCCAGCGTACCATAGATGAACGGAGCCAGAATGGGAGAAGTCTCGGAAGAGTTGGCGATCCAGATGCCGAAGTTGTTGATGCCGGTCTGCACCACAGGCCAGAACAGCGACAGCACAATGGAAATAACCACCGAGTAGACAATGACCACCATGGGCACGAAGCGCTTGCCGTTGAAGAAAGCCAGCGCATCCGGCAGCTTGCGGAAGTTGTAGTATTTATTGTAAGCTACGCCGCCCACAAAACCGGCGATGATGCCCACGAACACGCCCATGTTCAGCGCCGGTGCGCCCAGCACAGAGGTGAAATAGCCGTTGACGGCGATCTCCTGCCCGAACAGGGTGTGGGTCACGGCATTGGGATCTGCCAGCATGGCACTGGTGACGCCGAAGATGTTGCCGGTGATGACGTTGATGAGGGCGAACGCCAGCACGGCGGCAAAGGCACCGCCCGCACGCTCCTTTGCCCAGCTGCCGCCGATGGCAACGGCGAACAGGATGTGCAGGTTATTGATGACCGCCCAGCCGATGTTCTCCATCGTGGTGCCGATGGTCATAACCGCCGCAATGTCGCCGCCGCCCATCTGCACCAGCTTGCCCAGACTGATCATCAGACCGGCAGCGGGCATGACGGCGATGACCGTCATCAGCACCTTGCCCAGCTTCTGTAAGAAGTCGAAGTTGATGAGCCCCTTTTTGCCCGGAGCCGCTTTTGTTGTTGCCATGATGTTCCTCCTTATTCCTTTTGCATCGTTTTGTGCAATCGTTGCGTTGCGTTTGCACTACTTTACGCAACAAGAATAATCCAACTCCGCAGTTTTTACAAGAGTTTTTTGCGTAAAAAGCAATCTTTCTACGTTTTCTACAATCGTGCGAAGGATTATTTGTGGAAATTGTCGAAGGTACGCAGACACGGTGTTGCACAGTTTACGCAATCCCGTGCGCAAACATTGACATTGCGCGCAAACGGCTTTACAATAGAACTACTATATCAGGGAGGAACAGACTATGGCAGTTACCATCAAGGATGTTGCAGCGGCAGCGGGGGTCTCGCCCTCCACGGTGTCCCGCACCTGCAAGGACAGCCCTTCCATCAGCCGGGAGACCAAGGAGCGGGTGCGCCGCATCATGGCGCAGCTGGGCTACGAGCCGAATTTTGAGACTGAACCGGTGGAGGCTTTTTCCAAGACCATCGGCATCATTCTGCCCTCCTCCCAGCGGGATGTCTACGAAAACGCCTTTCATCTGGAGATCATCCGCGGCATCGGGCAGTTCTGCAACCAGCGGCGGTATGTGAACACGGTCATCACCGGGCAGGACGATGCCGAAGTGCTGGACGCCATCCAGAGCATGGTGGCCAACGCACAGGCAGATGGCTTTATCCTGCTCTACTCCAAAAAGGACTGTCCGGTGGCGGCGTATCTGCGCAATGAGGGGCTGCTCCATGTCATTGTGGGCAAGGCGGCGCAGTCCGCCAACCAGACCATCTACATCGACAACGACAACGCCCTTGCCGGGGAGGAAGCTACCGATTACCTTTATGAGATGGGCCACCGCCGCATTGCATATTTCGGGGTCAATAACGCCATGCTGTTCTCCGCAGAGCGCAAGCGGGGTTACCAGATGTCCCTGCTCAAGCACGGCATCACCCCGCGCGAAGAGGACTGCGTGGAGGTCAACACCCTGAACGACGCCTACGAGGGGGCGCTGAAAACCCTGCTCACCGCCCCGGACCACCCCACCGCCATGCTGGTCAGTGACGACATCCTTGCTGTGGTGCTGGAACAGTTCTGCGGCAAGCTGGGGCTGCGCGTCCCGAAGGACCTGTCCATCGTGTCCTTCAACAACTCGCTGTTCTCCCGCATCACCAGCCCGCAGCTGACCACCGTGGACGTGAACCCCTACCAGCTGGGCATGGAAGCCGCCAGCCAGACCATCAACCACATCGAGAACCCGAACCTTCTGGCAACAAAGATCATCGTGCCACACAAGCTCATCCCCCGGGAGAGCTGCTGCCCGCCGCCGGAGGTCTATAGCAATTCAACTTTTTAATGCAACAGCAACATCGTTGAATTGCATATCGCAGAGATGCCGTTTTGATGTTGCGCTAATTTCTTGACTTGCGATAATAAGAATAATGGGATTGTTTTCTCTTTTTCAGAGAAGAGGGGGTACAGAGCCCTGCTATGCAAAAAGTCCACTTGCCCCTGCGATCGACCAGATAAAATCGCCCGCATTGTGGTCAAAATTGTGGTCAAACCCAAATGAGGTCAGCCCACAAACAAAAAAATCCAACGATTTCTAACGTGAAATCGTTGGATTTATGGTCCGAGTGGCGAGAATCGAACTCACGGCCTCTTGAACCCCATTCAAGCGCGCTACCAAAACTGCGCTACACCCGGATATCTGTTTGCGTTTGCCGCTCACAGCTTGATTAGTATACCCGACTTTTCCCGTTTTGTCAAGCGCTTTTTCCAAATTTCTTATGCCGTTTTTACATTTTGCTTTCCCGGCCTTTGCCCGCCGAAGGGATGCGCGAAAGAGCGTTATTTTCAAAAATCGCTATATGCATCTTCCTCGTCATCCTCGCAGATCGGGGTGGTGTCGTCCGGCGGTGCGCCAAACTCTACCGTGGCAAAGGCCAGCGCGAACACGCTGTCTGCCCCGGCATGGAGCAGTGCCTGTGCGCAGGCGGCAGCGGTCGTGCCGGTGGTGATCACGTCATCTACCAGCAGGATGCGCTTGCCCTCCACCTGCTGCGGCTGTGCCGCCCGGAACGCGCCTGCTACGTTGGCCATGCGCTGCTCCAGCGGCAGACCAGCCTGATGCCGTTTGGCGCGGGTGCGCACCAGCGCCTGCGGTGCCAGCGGCACCTCCATGGCTTTTGCCAGCGGCAGCGCCATCAGTTCCGGCACGTTGTAGCCGCGCTTTTTGCCGGAGACCGGCACCGGCACGATCAGGTCGTACCCGATAGCTGCCCACGGCACCGGCTGCGGGAGCAGCTCGCCGTACTGTACGGTCAGTTCTCCGCCAAAGGCCAGCTGCACCAGACGGTTGCCCATCTCCACAGCCCGCCACGGCTTGCCCTGATACTTTGTGTTCAGGATACCGCGCCGCACACAGCCGCTGTAGCGGTAGGGCGCAGCTGCACCGGCCAGATTGCTGATATAGTGCTGCGCCGGGTCCAGCCGGATACCCGGCTTGCGGCGCAGCGCTTCCAGCTGCTCTGCGCAGTCCGGGCAATCCCGTACATCTCCCAGCACCCGGCCGCAGAAGGGGCACTCACGCGGGTAGAGCAGCTGCCGTACCGCCCGCAGCGCCCTGCGCCGGGGGTCATAGTAGTCCATCAGTCCTTTTTGACTGCCACGATCACTCGCACGCGCTTGCCTGCTGCGCAGCCAAAGTTATCGTACCAGCCGGTCAGGTAGTAGCCCTCGGAGTTCACCTCGGAGAGCTTGGTGGCGTAGTATTGGCCCTTGTACCACAGGTACACCTGCATATCGTCAGCCGTCTCGTAGCGGGTGCCGTTGCTCATCACCGATGCTGCGCCCACCTTGTCGATCTTCATGGGCATCAGCTGGATCATGGCCTTTACCGTGCCGTTCACATTCTGCCGCACTGCCAGACCGCCCGCCAGCACCGGATACTTGATAGAGGTGGAAAAGCTTGCCGGGCTGCCGTTGACATAGCAGATATAAGTAGCGCCGCCGCCCACAAAGTTGAGGATGGTGCTCATGGGCTGACCAGTGATATCGGCCAGCTGCTTGAGACCGATGCTCAGCAGCGAACCGGAGCTGCTGGTAATGCGGTTCCAGACCGTGCTCAGCAGCGAGCCGTCAATGACGCCCCACAGGATCTCGCTGGTGGTGGGCACCAGTACATCGCGCAGATCATCCGTCACCGTCGTGGTGTTGGTGGTACTGCCGGTGCTGCCGGAGCCGGAAGAACTGTCCCCGGAGGAACTGCTCCCCGAACCGGAGGAGCCACTGCCGGTCAGGGTGCCCAGAATGGAGCTGGCGTTGACGGCCAGATTCTTCACATCGTCCAGCACGCCGTATTTCCACAGGTCGCCGGTGACATCGTTCAGGATCAGGCGGTCGATCTGTCCCTGCTCATTCAGCGTATAGTAGCGCACGGTCAGGGCATTCAGCTTTGTCCCCGCTATTCGGCTGGGACGAACCGTCCCAGCCAACCCCTCCGATGTCGTATCCAGAATTTGTACGTCATCGGCCAGAGCATAGTCCCCCAGCGCGGTGGCGGTTTCGTTGATAGTACCGCTGACCGATTTGGACTCGATGGCGGTCACCTGCTCTCCCTCGGGGGTCACGCTGATCTCCACCAGCCAGCCGGTGGGATAGTTCAGGCTTTTGTCGATGTTCACGGTGCGGGTGATGCCGTCGGTGCACATCACCGAGATCTTTTGCAGCACGTCTGCGCCGTTATCCTCCACAAGGCTGCGGGTGGCGGTCTGCACCACACCGTAGAACACGCTGTCGGCTTCCTCGCCGGTGATCACATCGGCTACCTCGTTGTCCATGCCCAGCAGCAGGGTGACTACTTCGCCCACGCCGCCGCCGTTCAGGGAGGAGATCTTGGACGCCACCGCAGAGCTGCCCAGACTGTAGGTGCTGCCCGCCACAGTCAGTGCTGTGGGTGCGCTGGCGCTGGGCGATACCGCGGTAATGCGGCCTGCGGCGCGGCGGGTGTAGATCCACACCGTCTGCAGGCTTTCGCTGTAATAGTACACATCGTACTTGTTCAGCTCTGCCGAAGCGGAGGTCTTATCGTTGCGGTAGACGCTCACCGGTGTAAAGGGCAGCTGGGTGCCCTCCTCCGCCACAAAGGGACCCTTGCGGCTCTTGAGCAGCACCGAGGAGGTATCCACCTGACCGTTGGACACCGTAAAGCCCAGCGAGCTGCCGTAGGCGCTGCCGCTTGCGGTGTTGGCGCGCAGGGCGTTGTACAACAGCAGGGTGCACTGCTCGTAGGTCATAGCCTGGCCCTGCGTGCAGGTCAGCTGATCCCGCAGACCGATCTGCTGCGCCTTGTTCAGCTGTGCCTGCGGGAAGGAGCCGGTCAGGTCGGTGGTCTTATAGCTCAGCAGCTTCAGCACCGCTGCACAGGCTTCCTCCAGCGTGACGGTGTTGTCCGGGCGGAAGGAGCCGTCGGTGTAGCCGTTCATCCAGCCCTGCTGCACCGCAATGCGGATGTAGGGTGCCCACTGGGAGGTGCCGGGCACATCCCGGTACAATGTGCCCACAGTTCCCTGCGCGTCCACACTCTCCCGGTAGGTAGAAAAGGACACCAGCATTTTGGCAAAGGCACCGCGGGTAACGTTGGCGCCAAGCTCCTGACCGGTGGGCACAGCGCCCAGAGTGATAGCCGTCTGCAGAGCCGTATTGTTGATGCTGGCCGCCGAGACCGGCAGCACCAGCACCGACACCGCAATGCTGACCGCCAGCAGAAATGCGAGAATCCGTTTTTTCATTGGTCGTACCTCTTGTTCTTTGTTTATCACGCCGCCGCGCTCAATCGTAGCGCAATGCTTCAATGGGGTTCAGCCGGGCTGCGCGCCGTGCCGGCAGATAACCGAACAGCACGCCGATGCCCACCGAGATGCCAAAGGCCACCACAATGGAGTTAAAGGAGGGGCTTACCGTAACGGTGGTATCAGTCATGAACATGGGCAGCACCCTGTTCGCCACCATGGACATTACATAGCCCAGCGCAATGCCTAAAACGCCGCCCAGCGCAGAGGTGGTAGCTGCCTCCACCACGAACTGCGCCAGAATGGTGCGTTCCTTTGCGCCCAGCGCCTTGCGGATGCCGATCTCTCGGGTGCGCTCGGTGACCGATACCAGCATGATGTTCATAATGCCGATGCCGCCCACCAGCAGCGAGATGCTGGCGATGCCGGTAAGTATTACGATGACCATGTTGATCATCTTGTTCATTTCCTCCAGCCACTCGCTGGCACTGTATACATAGTAGCCGTTTTCATTTTTGAGAAGCGCCTGCAGTTCTTCCTCCATGGTCGCTTTCGTCTCGTTGGCAAGGCTTTCGTCGGCCATCATGGCAGTGTAGCAGTCCACCATGCTCTGGCTGGAAAGCCGCATCACGGTGGTGTAGGGCAGATAAACGCAGTCGTCGTCACTGCCCTGCTGCATGGTAGGGTCGCTGACCTTGGCAGACAGCACGCCTACAACGCGGAACTTGTTGGCACCGATCTTGAGGGTCTGTCCCACGCCGTTGCCGCCAAAGGCCACGCGGTTGAGGTAATCGCCGATGACGCAGACCTGCTTATTGTCCTGCATATCCATGTACTGCAGGCCGCGTCCCTGAACGATCTGGTAGTTTTTCATTTCGGTAAAGTTTTCGTCCACACCGCTCATGTTGGACCAGCGGTAGCTGGTGGTGCCGATCTTCAGCGTACCGCTGGCCTTGCCGCCGAGGTTGACCTGCGGCGACACCGCCTTGATCAGATTGGAATGCCGCTGGCAGATGTCGTACATTTCCTCCACCGGCACGGTACGGGAGCCATAGCCCCACACCTGAATGCTGAGGGTGTTGGTGCCCAGTGCGGAAAAGCTGTCCCGCATACTTTTGGTCATACCGTTGCCCAGACCCACGATGACGATGACCGCCATCACGCCGATGATGATGCCCAGCATGGTCAGAAAGGTGCGCAGCTTGTTGCTCCACACGTTCTGGATGGCCTGCCGGAAGGTTTCAAAGATCATGCCTGTTCCTCCTTTTCCGGCGTTTCGGGCAGCAGGGTGGGCTGCACCATAGCCTCCGGTGCGTGGGAGTCGCCGTCATACACCACCTGACCGTCCTCCAGCCGGATGATGCGGTCGGCCTGCACGGCAATGGAGTTGTCGTGGGTGATCAGCACCACGGTGTGTCCCTGCTGGTGCAGCTGCTGCAAAAGCCCCAGCACCTCGCGGCCGGTATGGGAGTCCAGCGCGCCGGTGGGCTCGTCTGCCAGAATGACCGGCGGGTTGCGCACCAGTGCCCGCGCAATGGACACACGCTGCTGCTGACCGCCGGAAAGCTGGTTAGGGCGGTTTTTCAGCTTGTCGCCAAGCCCCACCTGCTCCAGCACCTCCCGGGCGCGGACATGGCGGTCGGCGCGGGAGATGCCCGCATACACCAGCGGCACCTCCACGTTTTCCATCAGGTTCAGCTTGGGCAGCAGATTGTACTGCTGGAAGATAAAGCCCAGCATCTCGTTGCGGATGGCGGCCAGCTCGTTGCGGTTCATCTTGCCCACATCCCGGCCGTTGAGCCGGTAGGTGCCATAGGTAGGCACATCCAGACAGCCGATGATGTTCATGCAGGTGGATTTGCCCGAACCGGACTGGCCCACAATGGCCACGAACTCGCCTTTTTCGATTTTCATGGTGATGTGGTCGGCAGCCTTTACCGTGGTATCGCCCATCTGGTAATACTTGCACACCGCATCAAACTCGATCAGAGCGCTCATTCATCCCTCCTGCGTCAATTCACCACAACTGCACCGGCCTCAGCGGGGTCAATGCCTTCTGCCGGCTCTTCAGCGTCCGCTGCGGGTTCTTCGGCGTTTTCGGTCTCCTCCGGCAGCGTCTCCTCGCCGCCCTCAGTGAGGTCTGCGGCGTTTTCGGTACCGCCGATCACTTCACCGTCGGAGTAGTCGTAGCCGCCGTCGTCATAGTAGCTGTCGCTGCTCACAGAGCTGGGGTCGTAGGCGATGGTATCGCTCTCGGACAGGCCGCTGGTCACCTGCGTATAGTTGTCGTCGCTCACGCCGGTCTTGACCTTGACGTACACATAGCCCTCCGGTGCGCTCATGGAAGCATCAGCGTTCACGGCGCTGGGCGAGTCCTGCCGCACCAGCACATAATTGCCCCGCACGATGGCGGCATTGGGCACGGTGAGCGCATTTTTCGCCTGCGCCACCACGATCTCGGCGTTAGCGTTCATGCCCGGGCGCAGACCATCGGTCTCGTCAATGCGCACGATCACCGGGTAGGTGGTGGTGCCGCCGCTGGTATCGCCCTTCATGGACACACGGGTGACCAAGCCCTCGTAGGTCTTATCCTTCACGGCGTCTGCAGTCACCTGTACGGTCTGCCCCACCTTCAGGCTGCTGACCTGCAGCTCGTCCACGTTGATGGTCATTTCCAGATAGCTCATGTCGTAGATGGTGCACAGGTCGCTGCCGGTGCTCAGGGCATCGCCCACCTTGGCATTCTTTTCGATGATAGTGCCGCTGATGGGCGAGGTGATGGTGTAGTTATCCATAGCGTCCTGCAGGTTCTGCATGGACAGCTCCGCGCCGCGCAGGGTCTCGGAGGCGGACTGGATGGACTCGGTCAGTTCCTCACCGCTGAGGGTCAGGATGATGTCGTCCTTGTTCACGCTGCCGCCCTCCCGCACATTGATGGCGGTCACCGTACCGGAAGCCAGCGCAGTCAGGGTGCGCTCGGCCTGATACTGGAGGTTTGCCGCTGCAATGCAGCTGACCCCGTTGATGGCAGCCGTTGCAGCCTGTGCCGTGGTCAGACCGCCCGCATTGGATACCGCAATGGTCACAGTGCGGGTAAGCAGGTTGCCGGTGCTCAGGGCATCGGTGCCGGTCACGGCGGTAATGGTGCCGGGCAGCACCTCAAAGGTGCCGTCCAGCGTGACCTCGGCGGTCTGCCCTACCGAGAAGTTGGCAGCATCCGCAGCCGGGAACTCCAGCACCAGATTCATCTTGGAGCTGTCCCGCACCACAGCCACTTCCTGCCCGCTCTTTACCTCATCGCCCTTGTTCACCTTCAGGCTGCTGACGATACCCGCCACTTCGGCGCGGACATACTGGCGGTCGGCGGTCTTATCATAGCTGCGCTGCGCCTGCTGCAGGGTGATGGCTGCCTGCTCCACCTTGGTGGTGGCGTCGGAGGAATCCACCGTATACAGCACAGTGCCCTCCTCCACGATATCGCCCTCTTCAAAGCTGCCGGTCAGCACCTTGCCGGACACCAGCGACTTGACGCTGTAAGTATTGGCAGGTTTCAGCGTGCCGGTGCCGCTGAGCGTGTTGGAGACATTCCGGGTCTCTGGCACTGTCTCCGTATAGGAAGTATCCACATTAGCGGGCTTTGCGCTCTTGGGCTTCAGCAGCCACCAGCCGCCCGCCAGCACCACGATGGCCACCGGCACCAGCCACTTCCAGTTCTTTTGGGCAAATGCCGCCGCACCGCCTTTTTTCGGTGCAGCTGCTGTGCCCTGCTGCAGGTCGGCGGGCTGTTTAGACTTGTTCCAGATCATTCTTGCCGTTCCTCCTAGGTTCTTTTATGACAAGGCGCTTTTTTGTAAAAAGCACCCATCAGAAACTCATATTTGTAGTGTATCGCATTTTGCCCTGATAAACAAGCGTCCAATTTTCGTTTCACGGCATTTCCACAAAGTTTCAGCTTTTTTTAACAAAAAGGCTGCTGCACAAAATCACTGTGCAGCAGCCTTACGGGTAATTATATTACAGCGGCTCAGACCTCAAAGTTGGGGTCGTCCTTCAGCATATGGATGTTGGACATAAAGGCGCTCTGCTCGGGGTCGGTGAACTCGGCATCCTTCACATACTTGTTCAGCACAGCTGCGGTGCGCACGGGGTCGGCAATAGTGCCGGCACCGCCGATGCAGCCGCCGGGGCAGCCCATGCCCTCCAGCAGATAGCCATTGTACTTGCCGGCCTTGGCCAGCATCAGCAGCTTCTTGCAGTCGGCCAGACCCTGTGCGGAGGCGATCTTCACCTCCATGTCGGGACGCCATTCCTTGATCTTGTCGGCAACGGCCTTGGCAACGCCGCCGGACTGTGCAAAGCCGCGGCCTGCAGCAGAAGCGTAGCACAGATCCATCTCGGCGGGATCCACTTCCAGATTGTCCAGATCCAGATCCTTGGCTTCAATGATACCTGCCAGCTCCTCAAAGGTCAGCACGAAGTCCACATCGGAGCGGACGGTACGGCGGGAAGCTTCCAGCTTCTTGGCGGCGCAGGGTCCGATGAAGCACATACGTGCTTCGGGGTCGGCCTGCTTCATCATGCGGGCGGTGAACACCATGGGGGTCATGGTCATGGAGATATTCTTGGCAAGGCCGGGGAAAGTGGTCTTTGCCATCATGCTCCATGCCGGGCAGCAGGAAGTAGCCATGAAGTCCAGCTTCTCGGGCACTTCCTCCAGGAAGTCGTGTGCTTCGTCCACGGTGCACAGGTCGGCACCGATGGCGACCTCCACCACGTCGCAGAAGCCGATGGCCTTCAGGGCAGACTTCAGCTTACCGGTGGAAGCCAAAGAGGGGAACTGGTTGATAAAGGCGGGAGCGACCAGCGCATAGATGCGGTCGCCGCGGTTGAAGCCCTGAATGAGCTGATAGATCTGACCCTTGTCGGCAATAGCACCGAAGGGGCAGTTCACCAGACACTGACCGCAGGACACGCACTTGCTGTAATCGATCTCGGCACGGCCCAGCTCGTCAGAGTGGATAGCGCCCATGCCGCAGGCAGCGGCGCAGGGACGCTCGGTCTTGACGATGGCGTTGTAGGGGCAGACGGTGACGCAGCGGCCGCACTTGATGCACTTGTCCTGATCGATGGTGGAACGGCCGCTCTCCCAAGTGATGGCCTTCTTGGGGCACACTTCCATACAGGGGTGTGCAAGGCAGCCCTGACACAGGTCGGAAACTTTGACCAGCTTTTCGGGGCAGCGGTTGCAGGCAAACTTGATCACGTTGACCAGCGGGGGATCATAGTACTTATCGGCGATGGAGGCGTCCTCCAGACCGGAGACCACGCTGTTGTGCTCGTCCATGCGGCGGGTGGGCAGACCCATAGCCAGACGCACGCGCTCCTCAACGATGGCGCGCTCGAGGAAGATGTCCTTGCGCAGCTTGCCCTCTTCACCAGGGATGATGGTATAGGGGATCTTGCGCATCAGGTGGTTGGCCTGCTCGCCCTTGACGTTGGCGTAAGCCATGCGGGCGACCTCGGTAAACACCTGACGGCGGATCTGGATGACCGTGGTATTGATTCCTCTGAAACTCATTCCAATCTCTCCTTGCTTTGAAACAGCCATAAAACGGAGCCGCCTGCCCTGTGTGCAGAGCATAAAACGGCGCTATACGGGCGCGGATGGTACCGTGCTGGTTGCTTACAGCACGCCGGACCCGATGAATCCATCTTCATTTTAACATAAAGACGTGCGTATGGAAAGGGCAAAATACAAAAATCGTTAAAAATTTATTGTATTCATGCGGATGCACAGAATGTACAAGTAAAATGAAAAATTTTCAGCAAAGTGCTGCACGCACCCGCTCGCCGTCGTAGCGGCCAAGCTTTACCCGCACGATCTGCCCGCTCTCGCAGCCGGGAGCGGAGACCACCACCGGGATGTACAGCCGGGTGTAGCCGGTAAACAGCGTGCCGGACAGGGGCGTTTCCAGCAGCACCTCGTCCTCGGTGCCCTCAAAGGCAGCCAGTGTCTCGCAGCGCACCTGCTCGGCCACGGCGTTCATGCGGCGGCTGCGCTCCTGCTTTTCCCGTTCGTGGATCTGATCCGGGAAATCGTAGGCCGGGGTGCCGCTGCGGCGGGAGTACGGGAACACATGGACCTTGACAAAGCCGATCTTCTTCAAAAACGCGCAGCTCTCCTCAAAGTCCTCTGCCGTCTCACCGGGGAAGCCGCAGATGCAGTCGGTGGTAAAGCTGACCGGACGGCTGCCGTAGGCGGCGCGGATCTGTTCCACCACCTGTGCGTACTCCTGCGCGGTATACACCCGGCGCATCCGGCGCAGGGTGGCGGTGCAGCCGCTCTGCAGGCTCAGGTGGAACTGCGGGCAAAGCTTGTCCACCGCAGCCAAGCGGGAGATAAATTCCGGGGTGAGCATATCGGGGTCAAGGCTGCCCAGACGGATGCGCTCGATGCCCGGCACCTGTGCGCATTTTTCCACCAGCTCCACAAGGTTCGTGCCGGTATCCAGCCCGTAGCTTGGCAGGGAGATGGCGCTGAGCACTACCTCGCGGTAACCGGCAGCGGCCAGCTGATGCAGCTCGGTCAGAATGCTCTCCTCGGCACGGCTGCGCACCGGCCCGCGGGCGCGGGGGATGACGCAGTAGGCACACTGCCGGTTGCAGCCGTCCTCTACCTTGATAAAGGCGCGGGTGTGGGTCTCGAACCGCTCCACCGGCAGCTCCTCGAACAGCTCGCCGCGCTGGTGTGGGGCAATAGCTACGATGCGCTCGTGGCCGTCCAGCAGCTTTTGCACGTTGTCCAGAATGGCCTTGCGGTCGCCGTTGCCGCACACAAGGTCGGCTTCCATAAACTGCGCGGCTTCCTCCGGGAAAGCCTGCGGGTAGCAGCCGGTCAGCACCGTCACCGCACCCGGGTTCTCGCGCTTTTTGCGGCGCAGCCACTTGCGGCTCTTCTGGTCGCCAAAGTTGGTCACGGTGCAGCTGTTCACAATGAACACGTCCGCAGCCTCGCCTTCCTGCGCAATGGTAAAGCCGTTGGCACGGAACAGCTGTTCCAGTGCGCCGGTCTCGTTCAGGTTGACCTTGCAGCCCAAGGTATAAAAACAAACTCGCATGAGAGGGGTTCCTTTCCACAAAACGGGGGTAAAATAGGCGTTATTTTTTATTATATAACAGAACTGCGGCAGCACGCAAGACCGGAATTGCACCGTCCGGCGGCAATTGGTGGAAAACCGGGCGCAAAAAAGGCTGCTGCACAAAGCACTGTGCAGCAGCCTTCAACAGGTGCAAATGAGATAGGATCAGGCCGCTGCCACCTTCAGCGCAACGGTGATCTTGCCGTTGACGACCTTCAGGTTGTTGGCAACGGTAGAATCAAATTCGTAATTGGTGGGTACCTTGTCGTTGTTCTTGGCAACCTCGGCAATGATCTTGCGGGCGGTGTCCTCGTCGATGCCGGTCACACCCTTGGGGAAGCTGTGCTTGCCGGAGGTGACGCTCTTGCCGTTGACCAGCACTTCGTACTCGACCTCGACCATGGCGACCTTGACAGCGATGATCATGCTCTCCTTGCCGGTCTCCTTGTCCTTGACGAAGGTAAGGCAGTTCGGATAGTCCTTGTCCACGGTCACGTCCGCGCCGCGGTACTCCTCAGGACCATACTTCTTGACCAAATCCAGAGCCAGCTTTATGTTGCCCTTTACCGTATTAACAAGAATGCGGGGCATGGACTTGCTGCCAGCCTTGGTATAGGTCTTTCCGTCATCAATGCTGCCCATGATCACCAGCTCAACATCATCGAACCAAGAGCAGCCGGTCAGCATGGAAGCGCCGGCAGTGGCGACCGCGGTAACACCAGCCAGCTTGAGGAACGTACGGCGAGAAATCGTGCTCATAAGAATCCCTCCAGAATAAAATCAATACATATCCAAAACACAGGGGATTTCCTGTTGGTCATAGCATACCGCAAAATAAGGCGTTTTGCAACGGATGTGTTCACACTTTGTAGACAAGCACTGAATTCCCGCACAAAAACTGAACAAATTGCCCAGCGGCATACCTGCAAAAGCGGCGGCATACACTGCAAAAAGAGAGTTTGCGCGGGGAGGTATGAGGAATGGAACGGAGAAATCTGGCGCTGCTGTGCGCGGGGGTGGTCTGCTTCTGGCTGTTTGCGCTGGCCTTTGGTACGGCGCAGGGCAAAGGGCTGCGCATCCAGCCGGCGGTGCAAGCGCAGGCAGAACCGGCAGTGCAGCCCCTGACGGTCACCCCGCCGCAGCTTACCCTGCCCTGCCGCGCGGCGATGCTCATCGACCAGACCAGCGGCACGGTGCTTTATGAGATGAATGCCGACCAGACCATGCCCATCGCTTCCATTACTAAGGTGATGACCCTGCTGCTCACCTTTGAAGCGGTGCACGCCGGGCGGCTGACCATGGACACTGCCGTGCCGGTCAGCGAGCACGCCTACCACATGGGCGGCAGTCAGATCTGGCTGGAGCCCGGGGAGCAGTTCACGTTGGACGAGATGCTTAAAGCCATCTGTGTATCCTCCGCCAACGATGCGGCGGTGGCAGTGGCAGAGCTGGTGGGCGGCAGCGAGACCGCCTTTGTGCAGCAGATGAACGCCCGCGCCGCAGAGCTGGGCATGGAGCACACCACCTTCCGCAATGCCTGCGGGCTGGACACCGAGGGACATCTTTCCACCGCACGGGATGTGGCTATCATGAGCCGTACCATCCTGAATACCTGCCCGGAGGTGCTGCACTATACCGGTATCTGGACGGACACTTTGCGCGGCGGACAGACCCAGCTTGTGAACACCAATAAGCTGCTGCGGCGGTACAACGGCATCACTGGGCTCAAGACCGGCACCACCGGCGGGGCGGGCGTGTGCATTACCGCCAGCGCCACCCGGGACGGGCTGGACCTCATCGCGGTAGTGCTGGGAGCATCCTCCAGCAAGGAGCGGTTCGAAGCCGCCACTACCCTGCTGGACTACGGCTTTGCAGCCTACCGCGCCGCTCCGGTGCCCCTGCCGCAGGATCGCCCGCTGCAATTAAAGGTAAAGGGCAGCACGGAGGAGACTGTGCCGCTGGATTATGCTGCTCTGCCGCAGACCGCCCTGCTGCCCGCAGAGAGCGCCGGGCAGCTGACCGTGCAGCTATCCCTGCCCGAGGTGCTGGAAGCCCCGGTGACCCGGGGACAGACGGTGGGCAAGGCGCAGCTGCTGTGCGGCGAAGCGGTGCAGGGAGAGTACCCGGTGTGCGCCGCCGCCGATGCGCCGCGCATGGACTTTGATACCGCCTTGCAGCTGTTGTGGGACAGCCTGCGGGGTGCTGCAGCATGACCCTGCACCGAAAAAGGCGCTTCAGCGCACAAAAGTGCGCCGGACGCCCGGCAGAGCTGTTGGATACCTGAACAAATATGGATGAAGAAACAAAAAAACACTATTAAAATTGTATGAAATCTAAGGAATTTGACCTTGACTTTACCCGGAGGGAACGGTACACTTATACCAAGATATTTCCTCGCAGGGCAAAGACCCGGCAGATCGTTTGGAGGTTTTAATAATAATGAGTGTCGCACTGAACACGAAACACCTCTCCAGCTTCATCAGCGAAGAGGAATATGCAGCCATCTACCCGCAGGTAGAAGCCGCCCACAAGCAGCTGGAAGCCAAGAACGGCCCCGGCAGCGATTTTCTGGGCTGGATGACCCTGCCCCGGGATTATGATAAGGAAGAGTTCGCCCGCATCAAGGCAGCCGCTGCCAAGATCCGCGAAGACTCTGACGTTCTGGTCGTGGCCGGCATCGGCGGCAGCTATCTGGGCGCACGCGCTGTTGTGGAAGCCGTTAAGGGTATGTACCACAACGAGCTGGAAGATGGTCTGAAGATCTACTTCTGCGGCAACAGCATCAGCCCCACCTACCTGAACAACATCATCAGCCTGTGCAAGGGCAAGCGCTTCTCCATCAACGTCATCTCCAAGTCCGGCACCACCACCGAGACCTCTCTGGCCTTCCGTGTGCTGCGTGAACTGCTGGAAAAGGAGATGGGCGTGGAGGAAGCCAACAAGCGCATCTACGCCACCACCGACCGTGCCAAGGGCACTTTGAAGCAGCTGGCTGACGCACAGGGCTGGCCCACCTTCGTAGTTCCCGATGACGTGGGCGGCCGCTACTCCGTGCTGAGCGCCGTGGGTCTGCTGCCTATCGCCGCCGCCGGCATCGACATCGATGCTCTGATGCAGGGCGCTGCCGACGCTATGGAGCGCTTCTCCGTGCTGAGCCCCGATAACGATGCTTACAAGTACGCCGCCATCCGCAACATCCTGTACCGCAAGGGCAAGGCTGTGGAGATCCTGGAGTGCTACGAGCCGGACTTCACCCTGATGAACGAGTGGTACAAGCAGCTGTTCGGCGAGAGCGAGGGAAAGGACAACAAGGGCCTGTTCCCCGCAAGCTGCATCTTCTCCACCGACCTGCACTCTATGGGTCAGTTCATTCAGGAAGGCGCCCGCATCATGTTCGAGACCATCGTGGACGTGAAGAAGCCCGCGCAGGATCTGTTCATCGACCCGCTGGAGGGCAACTTTGACGGCCTGAACTTCCTTGCAAACCAGAACATGAGCGTGGTCAACCGCAAGGCCATGGAGGGCACCATTCTGGCACACACCGATGGCGGCGTGCCCGAAGTGCTGATCGAGGTGGACGACCTGTCTGCTTATAATGTGGGCTACCTGATCTACTTCTTCTGGCGTGCCTGCGCCTGCAGCGGCTACCTGCTGAGCGTGAACCCCTTCAACCAGCCCGGTGTGGAAAGCTACAAGAAGAATATGTTCGCCCTGCTGGGCAAGCCCGGCTACGAGGGCCTGACCGCAGAGCTGGAAGCAAAGCTGAAGTAAAAGCCGAACGTTAAAAATGATCTCCCGCCGCAAGGCGTGGAAAATACAGGAGGACTGAACTATGATTAAACTGATTGTTGGTACCAAGGGCTCCGGCAAGACCAAGGCTATGATCGACCAGATCAACGACGCGGTCAAGACCTCCAAAGGCAATGTTGTTGTTGTGGAAAAGGGCATGAAGCTCACCTACGACATCGCTCCTGCAGCACGTCTGATCGATCTGGACGAGTACAAGATCTCCGGCGGCGAAATGCTGTACGGCTTTGTGGCCGGCCTGATGGCAAGCAACTACGACATCACCGACCTGTACATTGACGGCATCCTGAAGGTGCTGGATCACGATATCAACCGTCTGGGCGTTGTGCTGGATGAGATGGCAGCCATTGCCGGCGACAGCGTGAAGGTCACCGTGACCGTCAGCGCAGACGAGGCCGCACTGCCCCACGATGTGAAGAAGTACCTGTAATTTGATAAAAGAACAGGGCTAAAGGCTTTTCCAACAGGCAGAAGACCGGAGAAAAATAAATTTTTTCGGTTTTCTGCCTGTTTTGGTGTTGACAAAGGGTTGCTTTGGCGCTATACTAACAAAGCAGCCTTTTCAGAGGTGTACTATGCAATTTGACCTGAGAAAGTTTATCACAGCCGGCGCAAGACCGTACCATGCAGAGTTTCAGTGTGATTTATCTGCGTACGATTATGCCGGTGCAAGGATCCCGCAGCCGGTCACAGCCGTCTTTGATGCGCAGACCGATGGCGACGAGGTCCAGATAACATTGCGGGCAAAGGCATTGGTGCACGGAGAGTGCGCCCGCTGTTTGGACCCGGTCACCCGGGAAGAGACAGTCGATACGGAGTGGATCGTCAAGGAGCGGGATCTGGATGACCCGGATTTCGATCTTCCGCTGGATGAAAAAGGACACTTGGACGTGGACGAATGGCTCAATCAGGAGTTTATGTTCCAGATCCCCACGGTGCTGCTTTGCAGCCCCGACTGCGCTGGGCTTTGCCCGCAGTGCGGTAAGAAAAAGGCGGAATGCACCTGCCCACCGGCAGAGCAGACCGATGCCCCCGTAGACACTAGGCTCGCGATCCTTAAATCACTGCTGAACAGATAAACCCATCAAGGAGGTGCAAAAATATGGCAGTACCTAAGAGACATCTTTCCAAGGCCCGCCGCGACAAGCGTCGCAGCAATGTTTGGAAGCTGGAGGCCCCCGCACTGGTCAAGTGCAGCAACTGCGGCTCTCTGAAGCTCCCCCACCAGGCATGTGGCAACTGCGGTTACTACAAGGGCGAGGAAGTCATCAAGAAGGCCTAATTTGCGCGTAATTGGTGGCATAATGGTGTTATGTACAGAAGGGGAGGGCGCAAAGCCTTCCCCTTCTTGTTCTTTAGAGGAGGTGGATGCAGATGGCGATACGGATCGAGCAGGTAGATGCCGGCAGCGAAGCCGAAGCTCTTGGCCTTGCCCCCGGTGACGAGCTGCTGAGCGTGGACGACAACGAGCTGAACGACACGCTGGACTACGATTTTTATACCGACAGCAGCAGCTTCCACCTGAAAGCCCGGGTAGCAGACGGCATCCGGGAGTGGGAAGTACAGCGGCCGCAGCGCGGTCCCTTTGGCTGCGGGTTCAAGACCTATCTGGGCGATGCAAAGCATTCCTGCTCCAACCACTGTATGTTCTGCTTTATCGACCAGCTGCCCCCCGGTATGCGCGAGAGTCTGTATTTCAAGGATGATGACGAGCGGCTGAGCTTTTTGTTCGGCAACTACATCACCATGACCAATATGCAGGATCACGAGATCGACCGCATCATCAAGATGCACATCTCCCCTATCAATATCTCGGTGCACACAACCAACCCTCAGCTGCGGGTGCGGATGCTGGCCAATAAGCGCGGCGGCGAGGTGCTCAAGTACCTGCCCCGGCTGGTGGAGGGCGGCATTGCCGTCAACTGTCAGCTGGTGCTCTGCCGCGGCGTGAACGACGGCGACGAGTTGCGCCGCACCCTTGCCGACCTGCTGGAACTGACCCCCATGGTGCAAAGCATTGCAGCCGTGCCCTGCGGCATTACGGATTACCGCAAAAATCTGTACCCGCAGGTGCCCTACGATGCAAAGACCAGCGCCGAGGTCATCGACATTATGGAAGAGTTCGGCGATGAGTGCAAGCGCCGCCACGGCAAGCGCATCATCTACCCCAGCGATGAATGGTATCTCAAGGCAGGCCGTCCCATCCCTGCGCCGGAGTTCTACGAGGACTACGACCAGCTGGAAAACGGCGTGGGCATGATGCGCCTGTTCGAGGAAGAATTTCTGGCCGAGCTGGACAAGCCCCACCGGGTCTACGGCACCAAGGAACTGGATGTGGTCACCGGCACCATGGCAGCGCCCCTCATCACACGCATGATGGAGGAGCTGCACCGCCAGTACCCCATGATCACCGTGCACGTCCACACCATCCAGAACCGCTTTTTCGGCGGCAATGTTGGGGTGACCGGCCTGATCACTGCCACCGATATCATAGACCAGTGCGCTGGCAGGCTTGCCACAAAAACGCTGGGCATCCCGGCTGTGATGCTGCGGGAGGAAAAAGATACCTTCCTTGACGATATCACGGTGGAGCAGCTGGGGCAGCAGCTGGGCGTAAAGGTGGAGGTTCTGCCCACAGCAGGCGGAGACGAAGCCCGCGCTTTACTGCGCAGCGGCCTGCACATTGCCCGCAGAAGAAAGAGCGGCAGCTGATAACGCCATTTTTATTGTATTTTACCCCTTTTAAGAAAGGAGGAGACCCCATGAGCAAACCGATCGTAGCAGTGGTGGGCCGCCCCAACGTGGGCAAATCCACCCTGTTCAACAAGCTGTGCGGCCAGCGCCTTGCCATTGTGGAGGATACCCCGGGCATTACCCGCGACCGCATTTTTGCCAACTGCGAGTGGAACGGCCACGAGTTTTTGCTGGTGGACACCGGCGGCATCGAGCCCAAGGCCACCGAGGGCATTCTGGCCCATATGCGTGAGCAGGCACAGATCGCCATCGACACCGCCGACTGCATCATCATGGTCACGGACGTGCGCAACGGCCTGACCGCAGCCGACGAGGACGTGGCGCATATGCTGCGCCGCAGCCACAAGCCCATCATTCTTGCCGTGAACAAGTGCGACAAGGTGGGCGAAGCTCCCATGGAGCTGTACGAGTTCTACAACCTCGGCTTTGACGAGGTGATGCCCATTTCTTCCGTGCACGGTCACGGCACAGGCGACCTGCTGGATGCAGTGTGCGCACATCTGGACTTCAGCGAGACCGTGGTGGAGGAGGATCGTATCCCCGTTGCCATCATCGGCCGTCCCAACGTGGGCAAGTCCAGCCTGACCAACCGCATTCTGGGCGAGAACCGCATGATCGTGGCTAATGAAGCCGGCACCACCCGCGATGCCATCGACACCCCGGTGGACAACGCCTACGGCAAGTTCATCTTTACCGATACCGCCGGTCTGCGCAAGCGCAGCAACATCAGCGATGGCTTGGAGCGCTACATGGTGGTGCGCGCACTGGCTGCTGTGGAGCGCAGCCGCGTGGCGCTGATCCTTGTGGATGCCACCGTCGGCTTTACCGAGCAGGACAGCAAGGTGGCAGGCTACGCCCACGAGCAGGGCAAGGCCTGCATCATTGTGGTGAACAAGTGGGATGCCGTGGAAGGCAAGGAGACCAACACCATGGAGTTGCAGCGCCGCGGCTATGCCGAGTGCTTCAGCTTTATGGGCTACGCACCCATCATCTTCATCTCTGCTCAGACCGGCTACAACGTGAACAAGCTGATGCAGCTGATCCGGGATGTGGACGCCGAGAACGGTGCCCGCGTACCCACCGGTGTGCTGAACGAGATGCTTGCCCGCGCTACCGCCCGGATGCAGCCCCCCAGTGACAAGGGCCGCCGCCTGAAGATCTACTACCTGACGCAGGCCTCTACCCGTCCCCCCACGTTCGTGGCCTTCGTGAACGCAAAGCACCTGTTCCACTTCAGCTATCAGCGGTATCTCATCAACCAGATCCGCGAAAACTTTGGTCTGGAGCATACGCCCATTCGTCTGGTCGTGCGGGAGCGCGGCTCCGGCGAGGTGGGTGCCAAGGACGTATAACACGTCAGGAGGGCTCAGATGATGGAATCTGTTCTCATCGCTGCGGTGTCCGCCGTGCAGGCATACCTGCTGGGCAGCATCGACACCGGTATCCTCGTCAGCAAGTTTTTGTACCACGATGATGTGCGCAAGTACGGCAGCGGCGCTGCCGGCATGACCAATATGCTGCGCACCTTCGGCAAAAAGGCAGCGGCACTTACCGCTTTCGGCGATGTGCTCAAGGGCGTTCTGGCTGTGTGCATCGGCCGCTGGCTGTTCACCCTGATGCCGGAGAGTACCACGCTCTCGCCGTATCTTGCGGTGTATCTTGCCGCCATCTTTGCCATTATCGGCCACTTGAAGCCCCTGTATTTCGGCTTTAAGGGCGGCAAGGGCGTACTGGTGGCGGGTGGTACCATTCTGGCCATCCAGCCGGTGCTGATCCCCTTTCTGGCGGTCATCTTTCTGGCCTGCCTGCTGCCCACCGGCATGGTATCGCTGGGCAGCGTGACCATGGCGGCACTCTACCCGGTGCTCACCATCTTGTACGGTGTGTTCCGGGGCTACTCCGCCGCCGATCTTACTGTGTGTGCCATCGGCTCGGTGATCATGGGCGCGATGGTCATTTATATGCACCGCTCCAACATCCAGCGCATCCGCGAGGGCAAGGAGTACCGCTTTGGCCGTCACGGCAAAAAGTAACCTCAAATAGCACTACGCCCCGCAGCGGCCTTCTATCAGCCGCTGCGGGGCGTTTTTGTCAGACAGCAGTCAATGGCAGACCGCGGCTTTTCCGCTTCTCCAAGCTCTGTGACGGATTCGAAACATTTTTGTGAAAGACTGCCAAGGCGCATTGACAACGTCGTCCGGTCATGTTATGTTAGCATTGACAAATCAGTACATTATAGGGCATTATATACTCTGTTTCACCATGCCGCAGCTGCGGCAGAAAGGATAAAACCATGACCACTGCCTTAAAACGTACCGGCGCTGCCCTGCTGACGCTGCTGATGTTGTGTGTGCTCACACTGGGCGCTTCTGCCGCAGCCAATACCCCCGTTGGGGTCAAATTCTGGAAGGAAAAGTCCGATAAGGAATCCATGGCCAACTCTGGCATCGATTCTGACCGCGAAGCCACCCTTACCCGCCAGTCCAACGGCACCTACACCCTGACGCTGCCCGTCAAGCAGGTGACCAAGCTCAACGTGACCGGCTGTCTGACCGGCCTGACCATCGGCGATGTGACCTACACCGGCACTCTGACCGGCGATATTGAAAAGGGCAACGGCATCCTGACCATCAAAAACCTGCCTGCCTCAGTGCTGACCGGCAGCGAGGTGGGCAAAGCGCTGACCGTGACCTGCAATATCCAGATGGATCTGAGCCTGCTGGGCGAGATCAACACCACCGCCCGGATGTGCATCTGGGCAAAATAAGCCGCACGATAACAAAAAGCGCCGTTCCACCCGGGACGGCGCTTTTTGCTGTTCAGCAGTCGATGTGCTTTTCCACAAAATCGGTGGCCATCTTATCCAGCTGCATCACCGCGTTTTCTGCGCCCTTCATCACCTTGCGCACGTTGCGGCGCATCTGGCGCTTGCTCTGGGTGGCCATCATGGCACCGGCAGCCCCCAGGGCTGCACCGGCGGCCATGCCCACTACCATGCCTGTGGCAGAATTTTCTCGCTGTTTCATTCTGAATTTCTCCTTTCGGCCTGTCATGACAGGGCTTGCAGTGCTATTATTTCCGCAAAAGAATCTGGTATGCGCTTTTTTTATGCAGCAATTTGTGGTATACTGTTGTATGGTGCTTTTTATAGGCCGCTGCGCGCGGCTTTTCGGCAAGGAGGTTTTCCTATTTGCAAAAACCCGTTGAACCAAAAAAGATCCTTTGCATCCACGACCTGTCCGGCGTGGGACGGTGCAGCCTTGCAGTGATCCTGCCCGTGCTGTCGGTCATGGGCTTCCAGCCGGTGGCGCTGCCCACGGTGGTGCTTTCCACCCACACCGGCGGTCTGGGCACCCCCGCCCGGATGGACGGCAGCGCCTACGGCATGGCCGCGCTGGAGCACTATCAGGCGCTGGAACTGCAATTTGATTGTATCTATACCGGCTATCTGGGCGGCGAAGCACAGGTAGCGCTGGCTGAAAAAGCCTTTGCCCTGTGGCCTGCCGCCTACAAGGTGGTGGACCCCGTGATGGGCGATAACGGCAAGGCCTATTCTACTGTTACCCCGGCGCTGATCGAGCGCATCCGCAATCTGTGCCGCGCGGCAGACCTGATCCTGCCCAACTACACCGAAGCACAGCTGCTTTTGCAGCAGCAGCCCGTGACCGAGCAGCTGGACGATGCCGCCGCGCAGGCGCTTGCAGATGCTTTGCAGCCGGTGGCCCCCAACGCGGTGGTCACCGGCCTGCCGCTGGGCAAGTACATCGGCTGTGCCGGTACCGGCACGGATCGTTTCGTTATCAAAAAGCTGCATATCAGCCGCAGCTTCCCCGGCACGGGGGATCTGTACGGCGCAGTGCTCATCGGCTCGCTGCTGCAGGGCAACGCCCTGAGCGCCGCTGCCGATAACGCCGCAGAGTTTGTTTCGCTGGCCATTCAGGGCACGCCCTGCACGCAGGACACCCGCTTCGGCGTGTGGTTCGAGCCGCTGCTGCCCCGTCTGTGTCCCCTGCGGGAGGAACCGGAGGGCATCTTATGATGGACAAACCAACTTTGAATATCGTTCTGGTAGAGCCCCGCATCCCCCAGAACACCGGCAACGTGGCGCGCACCTGTGCCTGCACCGCCTGCCGTCTGCATCTGGTGGGGCCTATGGGCTTTGCCATTGACGACAAAAAGCTCAAACACGCCGGGCTGGACTACTGGCATTATCTGGACATTACCTACTACGACGGGCTTGCGGACTTTTTTACCCGCAACAACGGCCCTTACTATTACTTTACCACCAAGGCTCCCCAGCGCTACACCGATGTACAGTACCCGGACGGGGCTTATCTGGTGTTTGGCCGCGAGGACGCCGGTCTGCCGGAGGCGCTGCTTGCGGAAAATCAGGAGCACTGCATTCGGATGCCCATGCGGGACACCTGCCGCAGCCTGAACCTTTCCAACAGCGTGGCGGTGGGCGTGTATGAGGTGCTGCGGCAGTGGGATTTCCCGGAGCTGCTGGACCACGGCCACCTACGAGATTATGAATGGAAATGAGGGAAATTATGAGCAAGATCGCGATCCTGACCGATTCCTCCTGCGATATCCCGCAGGAGATGGCCGAAAAGTACGGCATTGATATCATGAGCTTCCACATCCTGCTGGATGATGTGGACTACGTTGAGCGTGTGGACTGCACCAACACCGAATTCTACGATAAAATGCGCGCGGCAAAGGGTGTGCCCTCTACCGCCGCCATCACGCCTATCCAGTTCTGTGAAAAATACTGCCAGTATGTGGACGAGGGCTACACGGATGTCATCCATGTGCCCATCAACAAATCCGGTTCCTCCACCTATAACAACGCCCTGATGGCGCAGGGTATGCTGCGGGAAGAGCGCCCGGAGCACCATTTGAACATCCATCTGCTTGACCCCCACACCTACTCTATGGTGTTCGGCTGGTATCTGTGCGAGATGGCACGCAAGCTGCAGAACGGCGCAGAGATCCGCCACGTCATCCACGAGTTTGAGCGGCAGATGAACTGCATGGAGGTCGTACTGGGGCCTTACAGCCTGAGGCAGATGAAAAAGAGCGGCCGCATCTCCGCCGCCGCAGCCGTCATGGGCGAGCTGATGGGCATCCGTCCCATCATTACCCTGATCGATGGCAAGACCAAGGTAGAAGCCAAGGTGCGCGGCGATGAAAAAGTCGTGCCCGCCATGGTAGACCTGTGCCAGAAGCGCGCCGGGGACGTGGAGGACTTTGAGTATATGATCGGCCACACCAACATCCCGCAGGCAGAGGATCTGGAAAAAGCCTGCCGCAAAGCCTTTGGCAAGCCGCCGCTGGCCGTATTTGAGCTGGGCGGTGTGGTCTCTGCCAACACCGGCCCCGATACCGTGGCGCTGGTTTACACCGGCCATCCCAGAGGGTAAAATTTAAAATTTGGGGGTTCAGGAAAGTCTGCAGACTTTCCTGAACCCCATTTTTACAGCAGGGGTCGTAAAGGCAGTTTTAATCGTCCTCTTCCCATTGCAATCTGTCCGATTTTGTGATATACTTCCTTCTGCTGTGCTTTTTTGTGCAGTATCCTTAAAGAGCAACTTAGGATTTTAGGCTCCCCGGCATCACTCGAGCAGTGCCGGGCAAAACCCACAGGAGCTGGCGGTTCCTGTGCGGTCAAAATCAAACCGCTGGAGTATTATCATGAATCAGAATTCTTCCGTCCGTAAGCTGGTGCACTGCGGTGTAGTGGCAGCTATTTATGTAGTGCTGTGTCTGGCACTGCAGCCCCTTTCCTATGGTGCTGTGCAGGTGCGCGTGGCCGAGGCTCTGTGCCTGCTGCCCGTGTTCGGTGCCGAGTACATCGTAGGTGTTGTGCTGGGCTGCTTCCTTGCAAACCTGCTGGGCTCTACCATCGTGGATGTGATCTTTGGCACACTGGCTACCCTGCTGGCCTGCCTTGTCACCTACAAGCTGCGCAATGTGCGCTTCAAGGGTCTGGCCATTGCCGCCAGCCTGCCGCCGGTGCTGTTCAACGCGGTGATCATCGGCATCGAGATCGCCGTGATGTTCCCGGACCCCACGTCCAGCGCACCCATCTGGCTGGCCTGCATCACCAACGGCATCTCGGTGGGCATTGGTGAGCTGATCAGCTGTACCGTGCTGGGCGTCGTGCTGGTAAAGCTGATCGAGAGCAACGCCGCACTGCGCAAGGTGTTTGCGGCGGAATAACACAAGGAGGTTTCCATGCAGCCGAACGGTATGATCTTCTGGGACTGGAACGGTACCCTGATGGACGATGTGGATTTTACCCACAGCTGCCTGAACTGGATGCTGGAGACCCACGGCTACCCCCAGCGGTACGATCTGGCTGCCTACCGGGAGCTGTTCGGCTTTCCCATCGAGGACTACTACCGCTGCGCCGGGTTCGACTTTGCGCGGCATCCCTACCCGGAGCTTGCCGCCCGCTTTATGGAGCACTACAACGCCGGTGTGCCCGGCTGCGCTGTAACGGCACACGCCGTTGACACCCTGCAAACGCTGGCCCGCATGGGCTGGCAGCAGGCTGTACTTTCTGCCTCCCGCCGTGATTACCTGATCGAGCAGGTATCCGCCCGGGGTCTGCAAGGCTTTTTTACCGAGTTGCTCGGCCTTGCGGACATTTACGGCGTAAGCAAGGTACAGCTTGGCACCGACTATCTGCGCCGCACCGGCATTGATCCTGCGGCCTGCGTGATGGTCGGTGACACCGACCACGACGCTGCGGTGGCTGCAGCCATTGGTGCGGTCTGTGTGCTATACACCGGCGGACACCAGTCCCGCGCCCGGCTGGAAAAGGCCAGTCCCTATGTCATCGACGACCTTGCCCAGCTGCCCGCACTGCTGGAAACGATATAATATTAGTGGCTCAGAAACACCTGTCGGTGTTTCTGAGCCACTTTTTTGCAGGGTAAGCGATTAGTCCTGTGAACAGCATGAGGACATATCGTTAATCAAAACTGTTTTTTAAATCGTTCAGCAAATTCCTGCCACTGGCCATGAACCAGTAGAGAAACCGCTTTATTTACCTTAGCGCCAAAAGTATGTGGTTTTGCAATACCTATTAGCCTACGCCGCATTTCACTATTGCTCATAGCAAATGGATTATCTATGCTAAACATCACATCGTAATTGCTGCGGTAGCGCAAACGCAGCGAATCATCAATTTTCTCGTTATTTTTGCAGACACCATACGTCCATGCAGTATGTGAGACATCATCTGCATTGTTTTTTTCATGCTGCTGCGCATATTCTCTGTACAAAGTATGAAACGGAACTTCATCTTCTGGCAACCAATCTCTCATGCACTTTTCTGCTGATGCGCCGAAGCCTGAAAAATGAATAAAGCGCAGCGGATCTCCCTTGATAAAATATTTTCCATTTTCGCAGGTCATGCCGCACTCGTATAATGACCATGGTGCAAAATCATATCCACGATGTTTGAAAATATATGTATCAAAAAAGCACGGTGCCAAATCAATCCATTTTTGATCCGTGAAAATCCCACGCTGGATATCATCATAGCAAAACAGATATAAACGTTCTGCCCACCAATTAATAAATCTTTTTGCCTCATCTGAATTATTAACTGCAAGAAAACCAAGATTATAAACTCCGTGCGCTGTAGACGATAGTTCCATATCAATATTTCCCGGCTGAAGTAAATGAGGGCAAAGAACGATGGGTTTCGTATTCAAAAGTTCTCTTAATTCTACAAAATCCGAGTAAACATAACAATCCGGATCCAAATAAATAAATTTGTTTTCATTTGGATAGCTCTTTTGCAGATAACGAAAGAACTGACCTTTCACTGCAGTTGATGCTTCAACAATCGCATGTTTATAGATAAATTGGTCAAAGTTTCCTTCCCACATATCCTTAGACAGAATCACCTGATCAAACGCATCGAAGTTTGCGCAGTTCGGCATTTCTCGCTCTGTCAAACATACAAAAAACTGCGCATCCGGCATATGAGTTTTCACTGATTCTGCAAGGCATCTTGCTTTATGCAGATAGTTTGCACAGATCGATGTAAAAATAATCATATTTTTTCTCCTTAATTATGTTCGATAATCCATTTTATAAACTTCCCTAAAATCGGAATATTTTTCACGCCCTGAACCATTTTCAATTCAGTTTCCAATTTTTTTCGCAAAAAAATCTGTTCAATCAGAGCATCTCTCATAATAGGAATGACTTCATCATAATTATTTTTATAGAAATCCTTATGGTTTTCAAAAATGCGTCGATAAATCTGTTGCACTTGCGGACAACTTTCTTGAAATGAAGTTGTTCGTGAGACAGGTTTGATACGATAGTGAAATAACACCTCTGGAATCTGATAAATTTCCCTTCCCAACTCCAAAATCGAAAGCCAAAAATCGTAATCTTCCATTCCAGCATCCATATTTGTTTTGAAGCCACCAACAGTTTCCCAGTCGGATCGGTAAAACATTGATGTAACAAATACTATATTATCTAGCAACATCGCTCTTCGTGAATAATCCGGTAATTCCCATCGACCACTTTTTTCACCAAAAAGATCTGCCTGACAATATACAACTCCGATATCCGGCTGCGTTTCAAGTACATTCACGGCTTTTTCCAGATAAGTTGGCTCAATGGTATCATCTGAATCCAGCGGTAGAATATACTTTCCTCTTGCACGTTCAATTCCATAGTTTCGTGCCCCCGCCGGTCGCAGGTGATTTGTATGGAGAACCGTAGTTTTTCCATCATTAAGAGTAGAAAGAATTGATACTGTTTCCGAATCATCGGATCCATCGTCAACAATAATCAATTCAAAATTGGAATATGTCTGCCTTCGTAGACTGTCGATAGCTTCCTTAATATATCTTCCATCATTATAGCATGGCATTATTACACTAACCAGTGCCGCACTCACTCTAGTCATCCTCCTACATCATCTTTTTATTTTTCAACTTCTCGAATCAGATCAAAAATTTTCCATAGCTTTCCATGTTTGATCTCTTCAACAAGCACTTGGAGAGTTTGAAAATGTTCTTTCAAAAGCGTCTTGTCTTGTCGAAGAGCCTCTTCTCGCCTTTCATTTTCTTCCATTTCCTTTTGAATGCGCTCTTTCAACAATATCTTATCTTGCCGAAGACTCTCTATTTCAGCTTTTTGATCTGTGATTTTCCTTTTTGAAACGAGATCCGTTTCCCTCAATTTTTCTTGAAGAGACTCTTCTCGCTTTCCACTTTTCACTATTTCTTTTTGAAAACATTCTGCCGCATACAGTTCTCTTTCCCCGTAAAAGGGAACAAGCCTATATTTAATTTTTAATGCTGAGTACTCTTCATTAATTAAATAATTCATTTCATTCATATGGTTTCCCAGATGAACAAAGAACGATTCATTACCTAATTTCTGTGCTGACGTCCAATTGTACGACATTTCACTTTCAGAATTTCCATATCCTATTATTTGTAGGTGTTCAATGATTCCTGAACCTTCATATGGTATAAACCGAATGCTCTTCATTAAATAATCTTTAGGCAACTCAACAGTAACTTCATTCCATCCTTCCTGAATTTCAACCGAAATCTCATTTTGAGATTCTCCGTCAGGAAGAATCCTCGCATAAATCGGCTCTTTGATTTGTCCATTTCCTAATAGATCAATTGTTTTTTGCTCCGAATTAAATGAAAGTTCTAGCAAATATTGATATACCTCTCCATATTTGCGCTGCTTCAAAAGATGTCCTAACTCAGCTCCAAGATCTTCATATCTTGAAGGCAATTCTGTATCCGAAACACATTTCAATACCGCTTCCTGCTTATTAATATAGAGTCCTACATTTTTGAGCATCTGACAAATAGATTCATATGCAAAAAAGTGAATATGGGTGTTGTCAAGTAACCCAAGTCTTCCATATGTAAAGCGATTTTGTAATAGCTCAATGATAACAGCATTGTGTGCAACATTTGGAACCGAAAGCAAAATCTTACCAGTTGGCTTCAGAAGCTTCGATGCTTTCCGTAGTGTATGTTCTGGGTTAGCAAGGTGTTCTAATACATCCAGCGCAACAATATAGTCATATCTATTTTCGGAAAAGACCTCATACCAGTAGTCCAGATTTAAATTTCCGTTTGTACCGACAACCGCCTTTTCAGCATACTGTGCCGCTAATTTTCCATCCTGCTCATCTAACTCTACAATATCGATGTGGCATTTCTTTTTCTCATATAGTGATTTTGTTAGAGTTCCCCCAGCGGGGCCCAATTCTAAAACTCTGGAATTGACTTCAACATTTTCGAAAGCCCACCGATTTGTGCGGTTCTCTTCGATATTATAACCAAAGTCGTATTTGCTCATTTATCAACCTCTTTGCAATAAATTTTCGTATTGCAATCCAGCATAATAACTCCACCGTTTCCGCCAACATTCGTTATCTGAACATAGAGAACACCATACAGCCACGTTAAAACCTTATAATTGTCTCTCGAACCTTCAGAAACAGCAATCGATATTACATAGTCGCCGTTAACAATCGGTGGCATCTCAAATGTAAAATCCACTCGATTATATGTATTAGCCTTTACGGTAAAAGGCTTCTTAAATCCTGTTGATTCGCTGTTGCAGTTAATAATCCACAATCCTTTTACCGTTTCAAGAACGAAGCCAGTGATGCATTCTGGAATATCGACTTTTGATTCAAAAATTACAGATAAATTATATTGTTCTCCAGCGCAACATGCGGAAACGCGTTCTCCTTTGGAATTTTTTAAGAAAGCACTCACTATTTTGACGTTATCGTTTAAAACGCTTTCATTTGAATATGTAATATCAGGCCAATCATCAAAGTCAAATTTCTCTGCATCAAGCACGGCGTCCCCTTGCCCGATTTTAATTGATTCAGAACTTCTACGTTGCTTTTCCTGTTCGTAATCTGTACTACGTTTATTATTAATCAAATTCAAATATTGATTGCATACCTCCACACTGTCTCCAACCATCATCTGCTTTCCATGCTCAATCCACAAAACTCTAGAACAGAGCTGCTTGATTGTACCAATATCATGTGATACAAATAATACCGTAATTCCTTTTGCACGTAATTCTTCAAATTTTCTATAGCACTTATTCTGAAAAAAAACGTCTCCGACAGAGAGTGCCTCATCCACAATAAGAATTTCCGGCTCAATACTTATTGCAACCGAGAACGCCAGTCTGGCAAACATACCGCTAGAATATGTCTTTATAGGCTGATAAATGAAGTCCCCAATATCTGCAAACTCAACAATTCCAGCAATTTTTTTATCCATCTCCTTTTTGGTAAATCCCATCATGGTACCATTCAGGTAAATGTTCTCGATTCCTGTATAATCCCGATTGAATCCTGCACCAAGCTCTAATAGTGCCGAAATTCTTCCATTCACAGTAATTTTTCCACTAGACGGATGTGCTACGCCAGTAATAAGCTTTAGTAATGTAGATTTACCTGATCCATTTGTACCAATGATGCCAAAGGTCTCCCCTTGCTCTACATCAAACGAGATATTATTCAGCGCATAGTATTCACTATGGTACTTTTTCCCTGAAAAACTCAAAATTTCTTTGATGCGATCTTTTTGTTCTGAGAAAATATCATATTTTTTAGAAACTTGCTGTACTACAATTGTTTTTTCTGGCATTCTTTATTACCCCTTATAATACATCATCGAAATGTTGCTTTGCTTTATTGAATGTCCGGCTTCCAATTAACCAAAGCACAATTGTAACCCCCCAGAAATATAAAGTATTGACCCTATGGGCATAGAACGGAATCTGGTAAACAAAGCAGTCACGATATCCATTACAGATATAATATATCGGATTTAAACGAATGAGCATCTGTGCACCTTTTGTTAATTGAGATGGATCCCAGAAAATCGGTGTCACCCAAAAACCTGTCTGAATAATAATTGATACAATATTGGCCACATCACTAGTAAACGGTGTAACAGCGGAAGTCAGCAAACCAATTGCTAAAGAAATAGCCATACAGCAAACAGCATAATAAATAACTTGCAGATAATAAAGATTCGGCAACCTGCCATAGCACAGATTCACAAAAATAATAAAGGCAATAAAAAACAGATGAATCAAGGTATTCGAAACAATTTTGATTGCAGGAATGATTTCTACTGAAAAATTCACTTTTTTTACAAGATAACTATATTCCTGAATACTATTAGTAGCCTGACTAACGGATTCTGAAAACAGATTCCATGACAAAAATGCAGGCATATACCACACAATAAAAGGAATATCTCCTTCCAGATTAGATGACTTAAAGCCTGCCTGAAATACAAGCCAAATTACAAGCATATTAATTAATGGCTGCATAACAGTCCACGCTGCCCCTAACACAGAAGATGAAAATCTCGATTTCACATCGTTCTTTGCAAGTTCAAATAAAAGTTTTCTTTCTTTAAAACATATTTTCAACATATTAATCACTCGTTTTTCTCCACAACCATAGATTTAAAATAGAAGCCCCAAAAGCTACCACGCCTTCCAATACTTCTTTAGAAAAGCCGACAGCATTTTTTTCCATCTCGGCGTATATTTTTGTCTGATAAAATCATTAATTTCTCGGTGACATTCTCCGAAGTTCAGCACATCTACATATTCCGAGAAATATTTCTGTACATCGTTATAAGCATGTTTAAGCTTTCGATCTCGCCGGAAATTATTTAATGGCACACGATACATACTGGTAATTTCATTCACCATTTTGAAATTTGTGTGTGCCGCGTAACGCACCCACAAATCCCAATCCTCCAGGTAGTCTACATTTTCTCGAAAGCCACCATATTGCTCAAAAAGACTCTTTTCAAACATCACAGATTGGATTGGGAGATAATTTGTATATAGTAGATACATTCGGTTAAATGGCTCTCGGAATCGAACTTTCTTCCGGACGTCATAAAACTTCTTCTTTTTTTCTCGATAAATTGCAGCAGCTTCCTCTGCAATGGAATAAGCAACTTTTTCTTCCGCCGATTGAAGAGTTCGCAATAGTGTTTCTATATGTTCCGGGTATAGCACGTCATCGTCATCCAGAAAAATCAAGTATTTTCCCCATGCTGTTGTCATGCCAAGATTGCCAGCCTTTGCACGTCCCACTCTTTTTCCCGTTGAAAAATATCTTAGTTGTAGGTCCGAATAATCCGTGTATATCATTTGACGTGAAATATCTGGCCCATCTTCAATTATTACAGTTTCAATGTCTGGATAGGTCTGCCTTCGAATGCTTTCCAATGCTCCTCGTAGAATCTCTGGTCGTCCACAGGTTCGAACAATTATTGAAACTTTATCCATCTTTCTCACTTTCGCTTAAATGCTCCAAACACCACCAGCCACAAATCACTCAGGCAGTTTCTTGGTGAATTGTAGTACCCCCACCACGGTGCCAGTGCCAGCCAGCGGAGCGGACTGCGTGTTTCCATGAGCTTCTGCCGCTTTGCACACCAGATCTGCGCCGCAGCAAGCATTTTGCAGCGTTCTACCGGCACAGCATCCGGGTGCTCTGCCGCAAAAGATTGCAGGGCACAAAGCTGTTTGTGGATATAGCGCAGGTTTTCTTTTTGCAGGGCAACATCTTTGTAGCGCACCCCGGATGCATTATCAGAATACCGCACATAATCCATCAGCACACGGTTGTAAAACCATGCGCCGTCCTGCACTGCGGCCATAAGCCATAGAAATTCGTCGTGGGGCGAACCATCAAACCACAGCTCTTTGACCGCATCAAAAAAGTCGCGCCGCACCGCATAAGTACAGCCCGGATAAGGGTTCATAAAGAAATGTTTGGTAAATCCATATCTTGTAATCAGTCCCTGCGTTTCTGCAGGTGTTTTCTTGTAAACCGTTGCTTTTAGGGCTCCAGGCTCGTAGAGCACACGGTAATCGCAGGCAAGGAGTTTGATTTCCGGGTGCTGTTCCATCACTGCGGTCATTTCTGCAAGCTTCTTCGGGTACCAGATATCATCCTGGTCGCAAGGGAAAAGAATGTCCCCTGCGGCTTTTCGCAGACCCTCCATAAAGTTTTGCTTCCAGCCTTTGCGCTTGGCATTGACATAAAACTGCCAGCTCTCCAGACAATTCTTGCGGATGAAGCTCTGTACCAGCTCAATCGTGCCATCCGTGGAGCCATCATCAAAGATCAGCACCTCATCTGGTGCACGCTCCTGCTGCAACAACGACAGAAGCTGCTTTTCCAGATGCATTTTTCCGTTATAGGTGGTCACGACCACTGATATTCGCAAAATGATGTTCCTCCATTCCATACAGCGCACAGACCTGCCTGTCCAGATTTTCTTCTGCAAATCCAGCACTCTCTACGCAATGTCCCGCAAGGCTGCGTTCCATCGGCTTTGTCTGGACAATACGCTCTGCCCATGCTTCATCAGGCTGTGTAAGTGCGAGGAACTGAGTCTGCGGCAGGATCTTCACTTCCTGCGTGATCGTGTCAGCAAAAATGCAGGGCAGACCGCTGGCCTGCGCTTCTACACCCACAATGGGCAATCCCTCAAACAGGCTGGTCATCACAAATACATCCATCGCCTGCAGATAATCTTCCGGCCTATTCACATTACCGCAAAACAGCACCATCTCCGCAATGCCAAGCGCCTTGGCTTCCTGTTGAGATTGTTCGAAATTCTCTCCTTGGCCGCAAAGCAGAAGCCTTGCCTGTGGCTTTTGCTGCAAGACTGTTTTGAAGATGCGGAAAAGCCGGGTGTGATTTTTTTGCTGACTGAAACGGCCAATGTGGCCAACCACAAAGCAGTCCTGCAGCCCCAATTTCGCCCGCATTCGTTCTCGTACGGACGGGGAAAAGGAAAAACGCTCGCAGTCTATTCCATTGACAAGTACCCGGAATGGCCGGGTATATAGCATCTCTCCCGCCGCACGCGAACACGCCACCGGATCCGTAACCAAACGGTTCAGCAGTCTGCCAAGGGTCGCTTGCTTAAGGGCAGGCTGGTGCGCGCAGTTATGACAATGCGTAATGCGCACTGTCGCGCCGCCAGCCCATACAGCCAGCAAGTCAAATGCCATCGTGGCACTGTTGCCGTGGATATGCACAACTTCATAGCCTTTTTTCTTGACCAATGCTGCCAGTGCGGCCATATAGCAGGGCAGCTTTTTTTTACGGGAAGGCAGCTGATATACGCTGCCGATCGCTTCCAGCTGCGGCTGGATATCCGCACTGCAGCCTTCACCCAGTGCAAAACCCACCAAATATTCCCGTGCCGCTATGCGGGCTACCCGGAGCAGGATCTCTGTCAAACCATCCATGGTAAGCCGTGTTGTTGCGATCAGCAAAACCTTCTTCATGGCCGATTGCCCTTCTTTTGCTCCATAGTATCCCACATAATTCCTATCTTTTCCAACTTTTCCGCTCGTTCTGAAGTTATGATGCAATTACTGTTTTTGCCTGACTTCTTCCGGGCACTTTTTGTCAAGCCAATCATCGGCTCCGTTTATAACCATCTGCCATACAGCTGACACAAGGAGTATTCAGATCTCCGTAAGGGTAGCTTCCATTGCAATCATTTTCGACATAATTGTACGAATTCTCCTGTTATTTTATCATGGATGCAGAGGGAAATCAATATAAACAGCGCGGGTTCTCTCAGATAAAAACATTGCATGAAGCGTTTCTTTTCAACAACACGCTTATTTTAAGGAGAAACGTCCCAGCCGATCCCACATGCTCGAATAAGTTGTCAATCTGGCGTCAACTTCTGCTTGCCAGCAGCCACACAAAAAAAAGACAGTCCCACCACCCGGTGGAACTGTCCTCGACATTTTCCTCGTTCAGCTTTACAAAAAAGTCTGTCAGAGTCAGCCTCCAACAGATTTCCTGTTTGCGCCTGAAATAATTTTTGGCGCTTTTTTCAAAACCGGCTCGTCATTCTGCCGAATAAAGAAAAAAGCACGAAAATTCTCAACGAATTAACGTGCATTTTTTGGTCGGAGCAGCGGGATTTGAACCCACGGCCTCCTCGTCCCGAACGAGGCGCGCTACCAACTGCGCTATGCCCCGAAAATACCGCAACCCAATGGGCTGCGGTCTGGTTGGGGATGAGAGAATCGAACTCCCACAAGTAGAGTCAGAGTCTACCGCACTACCACTATGCAAATCCCCAATATTCGGTTGTGTCAGCCGCGCCGTGCGTTGCTGACAAGGGATATTATACACGCCGGCGGGCTACTTGTCAACCATTTTTTCAGTTTTTCTGCAAAAGTTTTCGCAGCGGCCTCCCGGTGTACACAGGCTTGTAAATTTTTGGTTTTTCTCTTGACAGCACTCCCCTTTCGGAATACTCTAATACTATAAAAAGGTAGGACCCCGGGCGCTCCGGCATCCTTTGCCGGGCGGTTCGGCTTTGCCTGAATGATAAGGAAAGAGGGCTTTTGAATGAAAAAACGTGTTGGTATCCTGACCTCCGGCGGCGATTGTCCGGGCCTGAACGCCACCATCCGCGGCGTTGCAAAAGCACTGTACGCCCGCATGGGGGATAACGTGGAGATCGTAGGCATCGCCAACGGCTACAGCGGCCTGATCAACGGCGATTACCGCGAGATGACCGAGGACGACTTCCGCGGCATCCTGACCTTAGGCGGCACCATTCTGGGCACCAAGCGCACCCCCTTTAAGATGATGCGTGTGGTGGAGGACGACAACATTGATAAGGTCGCCGCCATGAAAAAGACCTACAAGGCTGCCAAGCTGGACTGCCTGCTGTGTCTGGGCGGCAACGGCACCCATAAGACCGCCAACCTGCTTTCACAGGAGGGGCTGAACATCATCGGCCTGCCCAAGACCATTGACAACGATATCTACGGCACCGATGTGACATTCGGTTTCCATACCGCTGTAGACATCGCCACTGACGTCATCGACCGCATCCACACCACCGCCGGCAGCCACAGCCGCGTGATGTGCATCGAGATCATGGGCAACAAGGCCGGCTGGCTTACCTTGTATTCCGGCATTGCCGGCGGCGCGGACATCATCCTGCTGCCTGAGCTGCCCTACGATATCGACCGCGTGTGCGAGGCCGTGGAGCGCCGTGCGAAGAAGGGCTCGAACTTCTCCATCCTCGCCGTGGCCGAGGGTGCCATCAACACCGAGGAAGCCCGCATGAAGCGCAAGGACTGGATGGCCAAGCGTGCTGAGACAGGGCTTGGCACCACCGCCACCAACCGCATTGCGCAGGCGGTACAGAAAAAGACCGGCATGGAGACCCGCGTGTGCATCCCGGGTCATATGCAGCGCGGCGGCAGCCCCAGCGCCTACGACCGTGTGCTTGCCACCCAGTTCGGCAGCTATGCCGCACAGCTGGTGGAGGTGGAGCGCTACGGCGTGACCGTGGCCATGGTAAACCGCCGGGTGACCGAGAACCGTCTGGCAGACATTGCCGGCAAGACCCGCAATGTGCCTGAAAACTGCGAGCTGCTGAGCGTGGCGCGCCGCATGGGCGTCTGTCTGGGCTGATACTGTTTTCCTGTTTTATCCGGTGCCCCGGCACAGCTTTCCATGCTGTCCCGGGGCATTTTTTGTTGTATCCCAATTTTAAGCATCCTGTCGAATTTTCGCTACTTTCTTTTGTGGAACCTGCGAATAGATTTTTTTAAAGCGGCCTGCTAGAATAGAAGCAGAAAATAAATCTGGTCGTTACTCCTCGGGAGGCGCTACCAGCAGTCAACCGGAGCATCACAAGTGTGGTGTTGGTTCTGCATGTGTAGCTGCATCCGGAGGTTTTTTCTTTTTATTTCGTATTTTTCAACATTCTGTCAGGAGGAAGCTGTCCATGAAGCTGCTGCGCAAGATCAACAATAACGCTGCCGTGGCGCAGGATAAGCGCGGCCGTGAGATGATCGTTCTGGGCCGCGGGGTAGGCTTCCACTCGATGCCCTATGAGCTGACAGACCTTTCCGTGGTCTACCGTACCTTTTATGACGTAGACCCGCAGTATTACGAAATCCTGTCCAACCTGCCGGAAGAAGCTCTTCTCGCAGCGGCAGATATTACCGAGCAGGCCGAGATCACCCTGCACACCGAGCTGAACCCCAACCTGCCGTTCACACTGGCGGATCATATCGCCTTTGCACAGCAGCGGGAAAAGCAGGGTATCCGGCTGGCAGCCCCGCTGCATTACGATGTGCAGCACCTGTACCCTCGTGAATACGAGCTGGGCCTGCAGGCATTGGAGACTGTGCGTCTGCGCACCGGTTCTTCCCTGCCCAGGTCCGAAGCCGTGAGCATTGCGCTGCATATCGTCAATGCCGAGCTGGAAGGCAGCGATCTTTCCAGCACCCTGACCGCCGTGGAAGTTCTGGACGAAGTGACGGCCTCCGTCGAGCGGGAGCTTGGCATTGTGCTGGATCGCGAAAGCTATAACTATGCCCGGTTTGCCATGCACATCCAGTTTCTGGTGCGGCGGCTCTCCGCCGGGGCAGCCATGGAACAGGGCAGCGGGAAGATGCTGGACGAGCTTTCCCGCGAATACCCCGCCGTCTATCATTGTGCCTGCACCGTGGCACAGAATATTGAGCAGCGCCACGGCTGGCATTGCAGCCGCGACGAGGTGCTGTACCTGATGCTGCACATCTACCGTGTGCAGAGCCGCGAGAACGGCTGACAACTTTTTTGAATGTTTCCGGTTCCGGAGATGCGCGCGTCCGGCCGGATACAGATAGACTATCCACAAACGGAGGTTTTCCCTATGGATCGTGAGAAATTTCTGGCTGCTCTGCTGCCGCTGGTCGGCGGCAGAGACAACACCAGTCTGTGCGAATTTCAGGACGATGCCCTTTACATCACCCTGAAGGATGCCGGTCTGGCCGATGAAACCGCTGTGGCAAAGCTGCCGGAGGCTGCATCCGTCACTTTGCGCCGCGGTCGCCTCACAGTCACATTCGGAACTCCGGAACGAAAAGAGGAGGTTCCCTTTATGGCGAACAAAAATACAGATTACAGCGCGCTGGCGAAAGCGATCCTTGCCAATGTGGGCGGGAAAGAGAATGTTGCTAATGTAGCGCACTGCTCTACTCGTCTGCGCCTGACACTGAAGAACAATTCCCTGGCAAATATCGATGCCCTTGAAAAAATCCCCGGTGTTTTAAAAGTTATTTCCGGGATCGAAACTCAAATCGTTATTGGTAGCGAAGTCATCTATGTGTATGAAGCTGCCAAAAAGTTCTGCAGCACCGCTGACCAAAATTCTGTTGCAGTGACAGCGTCCGAAAAAGTCACTGTAAAATCCATTGGCAAAAAAATCGTTGAATTTTTGATGGCAATTTTTTACCCGCTGATTCCCGCCATGGCCGGTGCCGGAATCCTTAAATCTCTTCTGGTTTTAGGAAGCATGCTTGGGCTGTTCTCTGCCAGCTCCACCACCTACACCATCCTGGGTTATATTTCCGATGCCGTTTTCTATTTTCTTCCCCTGCTTATCGCTTTTACGGCAGCCGACAAGCTGAAGTGCGATAAAATCGTCACAGTATGTGCGACTTCTATTCTCATTTTACCCAATATGACCGCCCTGGTCAGTTCTGAAACTGGTGCCACACTGTTTGGCTTTACTGTCAAAAGCATCAATTATGCAACACAGGTATTTCCTGCAATTCTTTGTGCCTTGTGCTGCTGTGTAGTCGAACGTTTTGCAAATCGTATTGTACCGAAAGTTCTGAAAGTTATTTTTGTTCCCCTTATTACATTTATTGTGTCTGTTCCTGTCACAGTTTTGATTCTTGGACCTCTGGGCAATACAATTGGTGGTTATCTGGCTTCTTTCCTCGTTTGGTTCCAAGTCCACCTCGGCTTTCTGTCCGTCGGCATCCTGTCTGCCACTCTGCCTCTTCTGGTTGCTACAGGTATGCACAAATCGTTTAATCCTATTACGATCAACAACTTCACCACACTTGGTTATGACCCCTTGTATACACTGGCAACTTTGGCGCACAACTGCGCAGAATGTGGTGCAAACCTTGCTGTTGGTTTGAAGTCCAAAAATCCTGCTCTGAAAAATATTGCGTTGTCCGGTTCTCTTTCTGCGAGCCTCGGTATTACCGAACCTGCACTTTATGGCGTCACCTTAACGCATAAGTCTGTTCTGTACAGCATTATGGCCGCTTCCGGTCTGGCAGGTGCCTTTATGGGTGCAATGCAGGTCAAGGATTGCGTTTTGGGTGTTACCCCCTCTGTTTTCAACTTTATCTGCTTCACCCAGGAGGGGAACCCTCGCAACTTGATTTATGCAATCATTGGTCTTCTGATTTCTACAGTGGGTTCTTTCATTCTGTCCTTTATCTTCTTCCATGATAAAAAAGACCTTGCTAAAAGCGAAGATCTGAACAGCAAGTAAAGGAGCGACATCATGGTCTGTGGTTTTCCGGAAAATTTTTTATGGGGCGCAGCTTCTGCGGCAAATCAGGTCGAAGGCGGATGGGACGAAGGTGGAAAAGGAATAAGCGTATCAGACTGCGCTAAAAGCCATTTTCATACCGATTTAAGTGACTACAAAAAGCAGAACGAAGTAACATTAGATGACATCCGTACCGCTATGGCATCTTCTGATGAACACGCCTACCCCAAGCGGCATGGCAGCGATTTTTACCATCATTATAAAGAGGATATCGCTCTCATGGCTGATATGGGATTGCGTGTATTCCGGATGTCCATCGCCTGGTCACGGATTTATCCTCATGGCGATGATGAGCAGCCAAACGAAGCAGGTTTACAATATTATGATTCTGTATTTGATGAACTGCGGAAGCATAACATCGAACCCCTGGTCACAATTTCTCATTATGAACCCCCCATCGACCTTCTTTTAAAATATCGTGGCTGGTACAGCCGAAAAACGATAGAGTTATTTGAACGCTATGTGCGGACCATTGTGGATCGTTACAAAAACAAGGTGAAATACTGGATCACATTCAACGAAATCGATTCGATGGAGCGGCATCCTTATACGACCGGTGGCTTTCTAAAAGAACAGTTCGATGATTTGGATTTTCACACTGTCATAGCACAGGCCATGCACCATCAATTCGTTGCCAGTGCCCTTGCAGTAAAAATTTGTCATGAGATGATTCCCGGTGCGCAAGTTGGATGTATGTTGACAAAGTTGACCTATTATCCTTATAGTTGCAAACCAGAAGATGCACTCCAAGCGCAACAGGAAATGCGCCGCATTTATGCTTTCAGTGATACACAAGTTTTTGGTGAGTATCCAGCATATCTTTTAAATCATTGGAAGAAAGACAGCATCGAAGTATCCATGACAACAGAGGACTTACTGTTAATGAAGCAAAATCCTGTTGACTTTGTTTCGTTTAGTTACTATACATCGTCCTGCTGTGCAAAGGATCCTCAAGGTCTTCCTCATGCACCCGGAAATACGATTACTGCCGTAAAAAATCCTTACCTCGCATCCAATGATTGGGGCTGGCAGATCGATGCATTAGGATTGCGGATTTCGCTCGTCGATCTTTACGACCGTTACCATAAACCCCTGTTTATCGTTGAAAATGGCATTGGTGCCAACGATCTGTTAATTGACGGAAAAGTGCACGACCCCTACCGCATTGACTACTATCGTGAACATATCAATGCAATGCGCGATGCCATTGTGGAAGATTCTGTTGATCTTATCGGGTATACATGTTGGTCTTTTATTGATCTTGTCAGTGAATCCACAAAACAGATGTCCAAACGCTATGGTCTGGTCTACGTGGATTGTGACGACTACGGCAACGGCACTTATAATCGCTATAAAAAAGATTCGTTCTACTGGTACAAAAAGGTCATTGCCACCAATGGCGAGGATCTGAGCTGAACGCTCCGCACCCTATAAGAAGGCAAAGCAAGCGCCCCGCCGGGCATCCAGACCCGGCGGGGCGCTTTGCGTAAAAGTTTATTTCATCGTCACATCATGCCGGGTGGGCGAGCCCTCGGCAAAGGCGGCGGCGCTTTCCAGCACGCCGCGCACCATGCTCTTTACGTCCTCGTAGGTGTAGAAGGCTGTGTGGTCGGTCAGGATCACGTTGGGCATGGCGCGCAGAGCAGCCAGCTCCGGATTGGGGATCACATCGCCCATGCGGTCGTAGTAGTACAGGCCGTTCTCGTTTTCCAGCACGTCCAGACCGGCAGCACCCACCTGCCCGCTTTCCAACGCAGCCAGCAGAGCGTCGCTGTCGATCAGCTTGCCGCGGGCAGTGTTCACGATGGTCACGCCGGGCTTCATCTTGGCAAAGGCCTCGGCATTCAGCAGGTGGTGGTTCTCCTCGGTAGCGTTGGTGTGCAGGGTGATAACATCGCTCTCGGCAAGCAGGGTCTCCAGCGGCACATACTTTGCGATCTTCTTCACCTCGTCGTTCTGGTACAAGTCGTAAGCCAGCAGCTCGCAGCCAAAACCGGACAGGTGCTTCAGCACGGTCTGCCCGATGCGCCCCGTGCCGATAACGCCCACGGTGCAGTTGGAGATATCACGGCCGATCTTGCCCTTCAGGGAGTAGTCCTGCAGCTCGCCCCGCTTGAGGATGTGCCCCGCCTTGCGCAGGCTCATCAGCATGAGCATAATGGCAAAGTTCGCCACGCCATTGGGGGGATAATCCACGTTGGACACTTTCATGCCCAGCTCCCGGGCCTTTTCCAGGTCCACATGGTCGTAGCCGATGGAGCGGCAGCAGACCGCCTTTACCCCAAGGTCGTGAAAGCGCTGCAGCATGGGTGCGCTCATATCACAGGGGGTCAGCGATACCGCATCGTAGCCTGCGGCCAGCTGGGCGTTCTCCATGGTAGGATACGCCTCGGTATAGCCGTACTCGATGCCCCGCTGCTTTGCCAGCTCCTCCAGGATGCCCTGTTCATCGTAGGGGCGCAGAGTATAGAAAAACACTTTGACTGCCATAAAATTCTCCTTCCGATCCTTCTTTACTAAAATGCGTGCCTGTGCGGCGCGCCCTGCACCGCGCGCCTGCACCTTTATAAGTATGCCTTTATTGTAGCACGTTTGCAGCCCGCGGACAGCTTTTTTAAGGTGAATTTTGTTCATTTTGTTGTTGAAGCTGCGTTTTCTGTCCCAAGTGCGCAAAAAAGGTTGTCAAAACAGGAAAAACAGGGTATGATAGAAGCTGGATCACGGGCTGTGATCCTTCAATATTGCTAAAGGAGTGTGCTTTATTATGCGCGCCTATGAACGACTGCTTAATTACGTCAGGGTCTACACCACCTCGGACCCGGAGTCCGGCACCCATCCTTCCGCTGCGCGGGAGTTTGATCTGGCTCACAAGCTGGTGGAGGAGCTGAAGGCTCTGGGCGTGGAGGATGCCCGGGTGGACGAACACTGCTACGTCTACGGCTCCCTGCCCGCCACCCCCGGCTGCGAGGAAAAGCCCGCGCTGGGTCTGATCGCCCATATGGACACCGCCCCGGATGCCGGCGGCGAGAACGTGAACCCCATCCTGCACGAGAACTATGACGGCGGTGATGTGGTGCTGCCCGCCACCGGCAAGGTGATGAAGGTCTCTGCCTTCCCCTTCCTTGCCTCCATGAAGGGCGAGACCCTGATCACCACCGACGGCACCACCCTGCTGGGTGCAGATGATAAAGCCGGTGTGGCTGAGATCATGACCGCCGTGGAGACCGTCATCCGCGAGGGTCGCCCCCACGGCAAGCTGTGCATCGGCTTTACCCCGGACGAGGAGATCGGCGAGGGTGCCGATCTGTTCGATATCCCCGGTTTTGGTGCAGACTTTGCCTACACGGTGGACGGCGGCGATGCCGGTGACATCGAGTACGAGAACTTCAACGCTGCTGCTGCCACTGTGACCATCCACGGCTTCTCGGTGCACCCCGGCTCTGCTAAGGACACCATGATCAACGCTTCCAACGTTGCCATGGAGTTCCACGGCGCTCTGCCCGTGATGGCGCGTCCCGAGACCACCGAGGGGCGTCAGGGCTTCTACCACCTGTGCCAGATGTACGGCGACGTCACCACCGCAAAGCTGGGCTACATCCTGCGCGACCATGATGCCGCCAAACTGCAGTTCAAGAAGGATAATATGCAGGACATTGCCGATTACCTGAACGGCAAGTACGGCGCAGGCACCGTAGAAGTGGAGATCAAAGACAGCTACCGCAATATGCTGGAAAAGATCAAGCCCCACTTCCACCTCATCGAGACCGCCCGCAAGGCTGTGCGCATGGCCGGTCTGGAGCCGGTGGAGGTGCCCGTGCGCGGCGGCACCGATGGCGCTACCCTGAGCTGGAATGGTCTGCCCTGCCCCAATCTGGGCACCGGCGGCTTCAACTTCCACGGCGTGTGCGAGTGCACCACTGTGGAACGGATGGACCGCTGCACTGAGATCGTGCTGAACATCATCTCTCTGTACGCAGAATAATTTTTCTTTCGTTTTCTGTAAAACCCTTCTGCATAAAAGCATGACCCCGCGTGAAAGCGCGGGGTCATGCTGTATAGTTCCCCAAAAACGCATAAAACACAAAAACCCGCCTGGCAGCGGGCTTTTGTGTATAGAGGGGTGGGAAAGTATATAAAGTGGTGAATCTCAATATCAGCGGCAGGCTTTTGTGCAGTGCGCTGCCTTGCATGATGTATTATACCCGTTTTTCTTTTCTTGTCAAACAATATTTTTAGATTTTGCTTTAAAATAATACTTTACTTTTTCGCAAAAACTTTATATAATTAACATAGAATTTCAGAAACGAAATTTTATTCCATTTCCGTGGGTTTGCACAACATAAAAACTTTATTTTCAGAAAATTTTATACAATCCAACATATTTTTTAAGGAGACTTTTATATGGATGATCTCGATCGCAAGATCCTCACTCTTCTGGCCAAAAATGCGCGGATGCCCGTCAAAGAAATCGCAGAGCAGGTGTCCCTTACCAGCCCGGCAGTTTCCAGCCGTATCCACAAGCTGGAGACAGACGGCATCATCAGCGGCTATACCGTCACGCTGAACCGTCCGGCAGACCGGATGTATGTGGATGCGCTCATCAGCCTTTCGGTGGCTCCCTCCAAGCAGGATGCCTTTCTGGAGCTGCTGCAGAACAGCCGCGAGGTGCTGCAGTGCTACCACGTTACCGGCGCGTATACCTTTCTGGTCAAGGTCAGCTGCGGCAGCATGGCACAGCTGGAACATCTGATTCTGCAGTTCCAGAAGCTGGGCACTACCAGCACCCAGATCATCCTGTCCACCCCGGTGAACCACGGCGATCTGGACGCTTTGATGCTGTAAGCGGGCACTGTTCATAAAACTGTTACTTTTTCCCTGCAATTCTGCTGTGCAGTGATTCGTATCCAGAATAGCAGCCCAAAACCGGCACACACTACCTGTAGCGTGTGCGCCCCGGCTGTACCTTCCACACACAGTACTATGAAAGGAACTTTAATACTATGAAAAGATTCATCGCCGCCCTGCTGGCAGGGCTGACCCTGTTTACCTTGGTGGGCTGCTCCGGCGGCAGCAAGGCCGACAGCTCCACCCCCAAGGACTACTCCCAGATCATCCACGATGCCCGCAGCAACGAGGACAACGAATACGATATGATCTTTACCAAGGGCGAGGACGGCAAGTTTACCGCCATTGACGGTTACAGCTCCGAGTACAAGGCCGACCAGCTGGACGAAGAGATCCGGGATATCCTGATGCCGCTGCTGAATCTGGAGGACGACCAGTACACCGCCTTTGCCGCCAGCATTTCCAGCATGATGGTGCGCAGCTATGCTGTTGCCATCGTAAAGCCCGCCGAGGGCAAGACCGATGCAGTAAAGGCTGCACTGGAAGCCTATGTTGCCAGCGAACAGCAGTCCATGGAGCATTATCTGGAGGATCAGTACCTTGTTGCAAAGGCTGCCACCGTCACCGTAGCGCCCACCGGCGAGGTGGTTCTGGTCTGCGCTGAGGATCACGACACCATTCTGTCCAACATTGAAAAGGCTCTGGCCGCGTAAAATGCGTTTCTGAGAGAAGCCGCTGCACAGCGTTTTGTGCAGCGGCTTCTTTTTTTCAGAACTTCAGCCGCTCCTGCAAAAAACGGAGTCTTTTTTTGCACATCCTGCACAAATACTCGTTATTTCATGTCTTTTCCAAGGCACAGACGGCGGTATTCGTAGGCGATCAGCTCGATCAGCATCATGGTCTGCGGAAAAAAGGTGTTGGGCATGGTGTTCTGGTCATCCAGCTTCCACGGGTTTTCTATCCGAAACCACAGGTCGGCAAACTGTCCGATGCTATTTTTCTGCTCGCCGGTAATGGCTACCGTGCACACGCCGTTTTCCTGCGCAGTCTTGATCTTGTCGCGCACCATCGCGGTCTCGCCGGATTTGGAGATGCAGAAAAACATCCCCATCCGTTCCAGTATATTTTCAAAGATGCCCACAGAATCGCCGCCTGCGGAGGCTGCCGCAATTTCACCGGAATTTTTGCTGAAAATCATTGATTTTATCTGTCAAAGCATTCATAATATCTTTAACTGTAAAAGACGTTTTCGTGTGCAGGAGGAAAAGCATGAAACAGGAGCTGATGGACGCCATTCAGGAAATGCCGGTCATTGCTGCCGTCAAGGACGATGCCGGGCTTTGCAGCGCGCTGACCAACGAGAATATCCGGGTGGTCTTTGTATTATATGGAGATATCTGCAATATCTCCTCCATCGTGCGCCGCATCCACGAAGCGGGGCGCTTTGCCGTGGTGCACATAGATCTTATTGCCGGGCTGGCGGGCAAGGAGGTAGCGGTGGACTTCATCCGCAATACCACCGAAGCGGACGGCATCATCTCCACCCGGCAGTCCTTCATCCGCCGCGCCAAGGAGCTGGGGCTGGCTGCCATCCTGCGGGTATTCCTGCTGGATTCCATCGCGCTGGAAAGTCTGGACAAGATCCCCGCAAACCTGCCGGACTGTCTGGATCTGCTGCCCGGCGCTATGCCCAAGATCCTGCGCCGCGTCTGCGCCAAGGCCAAGGTGCCGGTGCTGACTGGCGGGCTGATCGCGGACAAGGAGGATGTGATGGCGGCTCTGGAAGCCGGTGCCACCGCTATTTCCACCACCAATCAGGCGGTGTGGGATATGTGATCCGCATTCTGCGCAAAAGCGGCGGGTGTTTTTTGTAAGGGTTTCACAAAAAGTGCAAAACACCTTGCTTTTTGTGCAGGGACAGGGTATCATAAAAGCAAACAAGTGCTGTTTGTTTCAAGAGATATGAGCGAAACGGACAAGGGCAGTTGCCTTTGTTTCGGTTCGCTCTTTTTTTGTGCAACCAACAGATGCCCGGCTCCCGCAGGCCAAGGCAGAACGGACAGGAGGAAAAGAACAATGTATGATATCGCAATCATCGGCTGCGGCGTCATCGGTGCTGCTGCCGCCTATGCGCTGTCGCGCTACGACAACAGGGTGGTCATCCTTGAAGCCGAAAACGATGTGGCAGACTGCACCACCAAGGCCAACAGCGCCATTCTACACGCAGGCTACGACCCCGCCCCCGGCACCCGCATGGCACGGCTGAATGTGCGCGGCGTGGCACTGGCAAAGGAGATCTGCGCAAAGCTGGATGTCTCCTATAAGCAGTGCGGCTCGCTGGTGCTGGCACTGGACGAAAAGGAACTGCCCCACCTGCAGCATCTGTTCGAAAACGGCACCGCCAACGGCGTGCCCGGCATGAAGATCCTTTCCCGGGAAGAGACTCTTGCCATGGAGCCGAGCCTCTCTGAGAAGGTCTGCGGCGCACTGTGGGCACCCAGCGCCGCCATCGTGAACCCGTGGGAGTACGCACTGGCTATGACCGAGGTGGCAGTGCGCAACGGCGTGGAGCTGCGCCGCAGCTGCAAGGTGACCGATGCCGAAGCCATCGAGGGCGGTTACCGCCTGACCGTGCCCGGCGGCACGGTAGAGACCCGCTGCGTCATCAATGCCGCCGGTATCTGGGCGGACAAGGTGCACTCCATGGTAGAGCCCGCCAACTTCCGCATCATCCCCACCCGGGGCGAGTACTACCTGCTGGACAAGAGCGAGGGCACCCGCGTGAGCCACGTTATCTTCCAGTGCCCCAACGCGCTGGGCAAGGGCGTGCTGGTAGCACCTACCGTGCACGGCAACCTGCTCGTCGGCCCCAACGCAGAGCCGGTGGAAGGCAACGACACCTCCTGCACCAGCAGCGGTCTGGAATTCGTCAAGACCACTGCCCAGCGCAGCGTGCCCAGCATCAACTTCGGCGAGTCCATCCGCAGCTTTGCGGGCGTGCGCGCCAATCTGGACGTGGACGACTTTATCATTGGCGAAGAGCCGGAAGCACCCGGCTGGATCGACCTTGCCGGCATGAAGAGCCCCGGCCTGTCCGCTGCCCCGGCGGTTGCTGAGGAAGCTGTTGCCATCCTGCAGCAGCGCGGTGTTCTGGGCGCTGAAAAGACCGATTACAAGGACGGCCGCCGCCATATCCGCTTCAAGGAGCTTTCCGCAGAGGAAAAGGCGGCACTGGTCAGGGAACAGCCCGCCTATGGCCGGGTGATCTGCCGCTGCGAGACCATCACCGAGGGCGAGATCTTAGCAGCCCTCCACAGCGAGGTGCCCGCCACCACCATCGATGGCGTAAAGCGCCGCGCCGGTGCAGGCATGGGCCGCTGTCAGGGCGGTTTCTGCGGCCCCCGCGTGCTGGAACTTATCAGCCGTGAGCTGGGCATAGACCCCTTGGACATCCTGCAGGACAAGAACGGCTCAAACGTTCTGGTCAGCGAAACGAAGGTAGGAGGAAAGAGCAATGGTTGATCTGGTCATTATCGGCGGCGGCCCTGCGGGCCTTGCTGCTGCCTGCAAGGCATGGGAAAGCGGTCTGCGCGACATCCTCATTCTGGAGCGCGACAAGGAGCTGGGCGGCATTCTGAACCAGTGCATCCACAACGGCTTCGGTCTGCACCGCTTTGGCGAGCAGCTGACCGGCCCGGAGTACGCCGGACGCTTTATTGAGATGCTCAAGGACACCGGCGTGAAGGTGCAGCTGGACACCATGGTGCTGGAAGTGACCCCGGATAAAAAGGTTCACTGCGTCTCCAAGGAGTACGGCTACCAGATCATCGAAGCCAAGAGCATCGTTCTGGGCATGGGCTGCCGTGAGCGCACCCGCGGTGCCATCGGCACCCCGGGCACCCGTCCTGCCGGTGTGTACACCGCCGGTGCTGCACAACGCTATGTGAACATGGAAGGTTATCTGGTGGGCAGGCGGGTGCTGATCCTCGGCAGCGGCGACATCGGCCTGATCATGGCACGCCGCATGACCCTTGAGGGCGCAAAGGTTCTGGCCTGCGTAGAGGTGATGCCCTACTCCGGCGGCCTGACCCGCAACATCGTGCAGTGCCTGAACGACTTTGACATCCCCCTGTACCTTTCCCACACCATCGTGGATATTCAGGGCAAGAATCGCGTAGAAAAGGCCATTGTGGCCGAGATCGGCCCCGACCGCAAGCCCATCCCCGGCACTGAGATGGAGTTTGATGTGGACACCATCCTGCTGAGCGTAGGTTTGATCCCCGAGAACGAGCTGACCAAGCAGGCCGGTATCGAGATGGACCCCCGCACCAAGGGTGCCATCGTGTACGAGAACATGGAGACCAGCATTCCCGGCGTGTTTGCCTGCGGCAACGTGGTGCAGGTACACGATCTGGTGGACTTTGTTTCCGGCGAGAGCGAGCTGGCCGGTGCGGCCGCTGCCAGCTACGTCCAGAACGGCCCCGTAGCCGAGGGACGCGTGCTGACCGTGAAGCCCGGTGCAGATCTTGGCTACACCCTGCCGCAGCGCATCCGTCTGGAGGGCGTGGAAAAGAGCACCAACGTCTCCTTCCGCGTCCGCCGCATCTGCGGCAGGAGCACCATCCTTGTCAAGAGCGGTGACACGGTGATCGCACGCTTCAAGCGCGACCGCCTTGCCCCCGGTGAGATGGAGCACATTGCCCTGCCCAGAGTGCTGCTGGACAGAGCCCCCGTGGACGAAGTGACCATTGAGATCGAGGAGGCATGAGCGATATGAAGGAAGTAATTTGCACCTGCTGCCCGCAGGGCTGCCATCTGCAGGTGGATGAGGCCAACGGCTATAAAGTGACCGGCAACGGCTGCCCCAACGGCATCGCCTACGGCAAGGAAGAGCTGACCCACCCCACCCGCATCATTACCAGCACCGTGCGCGCCGAGGGCTGCCTGCACTCCCGCTGCCCGGTCAAGACCTCCAAGCCCGTGCCCAAGGGACAGATGGCCGAGGTTGTCGCCGCGCTGGACAGCGTGGTGCTGCACGCGCCCATCCATGTGGGTGATGTGGTGCTGCACAACGTCTGCGACACCGGGGCAGACATTGTGACCTGCCGCGATATGGCATAAAAGCCTTTCTGCACAAAGTCAAAGCAGCCGCTGCACCTTGCCGTGCGGCGGCTGCTTTGCGTTGGCGGTGCAAAACACAGGTGCAGCAAGCCCCCTTTCGGGTCGTCCCGTCTCCCATCGCAGCGCAAGCTGCTCTTGACTTTTTGCCGCCGAACCGGTATGTTGGTACTGTCCGTTTGCCACACAGCATTGCATTTATAATATAAGGTAACTTTATGAAAATACGCAGCACGACCCCTTTGCAGATCACTGACCGCTTTGGCGCACAGGCGGCCTTTGCCAGCCTGCGCCTGCCGGACGGCACCGAAGCCGCCGTACCGGCAGAGCACGCCGCCGCTATCTATGTAAACGAGCAGCCCGCCTTCCGGGTGGTATGCACCCCGGCGCTGCTGCCGCAGCTGGCCTTGGGGCGGCTGCTCACCGAAGGGTGGATCGCATCTGCAGACGAGGTGGAGCAGATCGCCGTCTGCGCCGAGGGTGCAAAGGTGCAGGTATATCTGCGCCACCCGCTGCCCACCCGCCGCGCCGCCGCGCAGGAAGTTGCCAGCTGCTGCACCGATAATATCGCGCTGGGCAGCCCGGTGGAGCTGCAGCCTCTGCGCCCCGTGCCCGGGCTGGCACTGCAGCCGGAATGGGTGCAGACCCTGACCGCCGCCATGCACGCCGGACTGCCGCTGTACCGCGCCACCCGGGCGGTGCACAGCTGCTTTGTGCTGCACAAGGGCGAGATCGTTTTTGCCTGCGAGGATCTGGGGCGGCACAACGCGCTGGATAAGGCGGTGGGCTGCGCGGTGCTGGCGGGGCTGCCGCTGGCAGAATGTGTGCTGTACACCAGCGGCCGGGTGCCGCTGGATATGGTGCGCAAGGCCATCCGCGCGGGGGTGCCGGTGCTGGTAAGCAAAAGTATGCCCACCGTGCAATCCGCAGAGCTTGCGGCGGAATACGGCCTGCAGCTGGTGTGCGGACGCAAAATCCCTAAAGTTTAAGCAAATATTACAAAAACAATAGTTACAAAACGGAAAAGGCTGTCTGTTTCTGTTGACACACTTTGCGCCCGTATGTTAATATATTATCGAAGAGACCGCTCCGCTGTTGCAGCAGCCAGAGCGGCCTCAATTGTTGTCCGGGGTTACCCGGCAAAAATAAAAAACAGGCAGGTGATAACATGAAGCAGGCAACCAACCCGTTTGCGCCCGTACCGCTGTGGCGCAAGCGGCTGCCGGGCTATGCAGCCATGGGCGTTGCGACCATCGCCTTGGCGGTCGGTCTGACCACCTTGCAAAGCGCACGCACCACGGTTGCCGGTACGCTGCTGCCGGTGTCGGAGGCGGATGCAGCCGCCTACGGCATCAGCGCAGTGTACCAGCTCGACGATGGCAGCTACCGCGTGGAGGGCTCTCAGAAAGGCTTCCAGAGCGATGTGCAGGCTGCCGTGACCATTGACGCCGAAGGCAATGTTTCCGCAGTAGAGATCCTCTCTCAGGACGAAACAGAGAGCCTTGGCGGCCAGTGCGTCAACCCGGAGTTCACGTCCCAGTATCAGGGCGCAGCCCCCTTCACGCTGGCGGGCAAAAGCTACACCGTAACGGATCCCGTTACCGGTGCCGCCTATGCCGCTGCCGGTGCGGCGGAGGAGCAGCCCGCTGCTGCCGGGGATTTTGACCCCACACAGTGGCGCACCTTCGATACCTCTCCCGAGGCCGAGGCGACCCGCAAGATGTATGCTGCGGGGCTTACCCTCTCGGCACTAAATGGAGAGCCCTTGGACGACGAACTGGCTCCGCCGCTGGATTCCAGCGCAGAGACCGTGGCACGGCGCAAGCTGTACGCAGCCATGCTCAGCAAGAGCGCACTGGACGGCGAGCCGATGGCGGTCCCCTTTGCGGATCTCTCGGCAGAAGAGCAGTCCAAGGTGCGTCTGGAGCAGGCCAGCCTGACCACCACCGGCAATGCGTCCGGTGCCGTCAGCGCAGACCTGACCGAGGTGGACGCCCTTTCCGGCGCGACCATCACCTCTTCGGCTGTGACGACCATCGTCAACAACTCGTATTTCTATGTGACCGGGGTGCTCTGCGCAGAGTGACCTCAACGGAGGAATGGAACCTATGGCAAAAACTGATTTTCTGACGGCTGACATGACCCGCCGTCAATTCATGAAGATCTCGGGCAAGAGCCTTGCAGGGCTCACCCTCTCCGCATCCATGCTGTCCCTCTTCGGCTGCTCGCAGAAGCAGGTGGACAGCGGCGCAGTGGCTACCTGGGCGCTGCCCCAGGGCCTTCTGGTGGTCAACGCAGACCTGTGCACCGGCTGCCAGCGCTGCGAGATCAACTGCACCCTGACCAACGACGGCGTGTGCTCCTCTTACATCAGCCGCGTCAAGATCCAGCGCCGTCTGAATCTGGACGGCGCCGGCAACGGTCTGCTGTCCGGCACCGATAACTGCTGGGTCTACTTCCCGGATACCTGCCGCCAGTGCGAGGACCCCGCCTGCGGCAACGCCTGCCCGCAGAAGGCTATCACCACCGACGACCGCGGCATCCGCGTAGTGGATACCGACAAGTGCATCGGCTGTGGCGCCTGCCATGAAGCCTGCCCGTGGCATATGCCCACCGTCAACCCCGAGACCGGCAAGTCCTCCAAGTGCATCGCCTGCGGTGCCTGCGTGGCAGGCTGCCCGTCCGGCGCTCTGTCCATCGTGGATTGGGATGCCGTTACCAGCGCAGCACAGGCTGCATACTTGGATCTGTAAGGAGGAACTACAATGGCTGAAAGTTATGGCTGGGCAGGCAAGATCCTGCGCGTCAACCTGACCACCGGCGAGATCACCACGCAGGATGACGAAAAGTACCATAAGTATATCGGCGGTATGGGCATGGCCTACCGCATTATGTATGAGGAAGCGCCCATGGAGCTGGACCCCTATGACGAGAAGGCTCTGGTCATCTTTGGTGTCGGCCCCCTGACCGGCGCAGGCGTGCCCTGCTCCGGCCGTATGAACGTGACCTTCCGCTCCACCTGGTCCAAGGGCCGGTCCATCATCGACGCTCACATGGGCGGCCACATCGGCTCCATGCTGAAGTATGCCGGTTACGACGGCATCGTTGTCAGCGGCATCTCCGAAAAGCCCGTTTACCTGCGCATCGAGGACGGCGAGGTCTCTCTGGAGGACGCAACCGAGATCTGGGGCAAGGGCACCTTTGCTGCCAACAAGTGGATGGTAGAGCAGAACGGCCGCGAGTTCGAGACCGCTTCCATCGGCCCTGCCGGTGAGAATCTGGTGGACTACTCCACCCTGAACACCAGCTTCGGCAACTCCGGCGGTGCCGGTCTGGGCGCTGCCATGGGTAACAAGAAGCTGAAGGGTCTGGCCATCCGCGGCACCGGCAGCGTCAAGGTCGCTGACCCCAAGAAGGTGCTGGAGCTCTCCAACTACATGATGGGCAACCTGATCGGCGGCAACAACAACCACAACGTGCCCGCACAGCCCCAGAGCTGGGCAGAGTACAGCGCCACCTCCGGCAAGAACCGCTGGTCCGGCGCACCGGGCCGTATGTGGAAAAAGGCTCCCGGCGGCCCCGTGGATACCGGCGAGCAGCCCTACAACGACATCAACAAGATCGCGCTGCGCTGCTTCAAGGGCTACTTCGACTTTGGCGCACCGGCTGCGGAGTACACCGTGAAGAACGGCGGCTGCTCCTCCTGCCCCATCCGCTGCTACACCGAGTATGATGTAGACCCGCTGGCCGATTACGACCTGCCCACCCACAACTCCAACACCTGTATGCCCGTGCTGTACGGCACCCGCGTCTACCCGGACGGCGTCCACGACTTCAAGTACGAGGGCGACGGCACCATGGTCATCAATCTGGCATGGGCTCATGCTGTGGACGATATGGGTCTGTGGGACAACTACGGCAACCTGAACCGCGACCTGCTGTGGATCCTGCGGATGCCGCGCGAGGAAGCCACCAAGTACATCAGCGAGACTGAGTACGACTCTCTGCCTTGGGAGTGGGAGAAGGCCGGCGATCCCCGCTGGGAGGTGGAGCTGATCCGCCGCATGGCTTACGGCGAGGGCGACCTGTCTGTCATCGCCAAGGGCACGCTGGCCATGATGGAAAAGTTCGGCCTGCCCAAGAGCTGGCTGGACCGCAACGACGGCGCTACCAACTCCAACCTGATCTACAACGGCTTCCCCAACCACCACGGCCCTGCTGAAGCATGGCAGGTGGGTATGCTGTACAACCTCGTCTACAACCGTGACTGCATGATCCACGAGATCGTCTGCGAGACCGGTTCCGGCGCTCCGTATGAAGTGACCAAGAAGGTCATGGAGGACTTCTTCGGCGAGGGCTGCTACGATAAGGCCAAGGCCTACACTCCCATCAACGAGAACAAGGCAAAGCTGGCTGCATACTGCGTCAACGATAAGAACTTCCACGACTCCGCTACCCTGTGCAACTGGATGTGGCCCATGACCCAGTCTCCCTCCAAGGAGCGCGACTACCACGGCGATCTGGATCTGCAGGCAGACTTTATGACTGCTGTTACCGGCGAGACCTATACCCAGGCCGATCTGCAGGAGGACGGCGCCCGCATCACCCAGATGCTGCGCGCGATGACCGCCATCAGCTTCCAGCAGAACTGCGGCAGCGCAAACCTGCGTCAGGAGCACGATGCCATCTGCGATTGGGTGTTCGATAAGGACCCCGACTTCAAGGCATTTGAGGAAGGCACCACCAAGCTGGACCGCGCCGACATGGAGAAGGCAAAGGATCTGTTCTACGACGTCTTTGGCTGGGACCGCACCACCGGTGTGCCCACCCGCGAGACGCTGGAGAAGTATGATCTGGCTGACATGGCTGACGATCTGGAAAAGCGCGGCATCTACGCCCAGAACACCGCAGCAGCTGAATAAATCCAACAGATAAATCCCATAGAAAGAGGAAAGACCGTCATGTTGTTTGGCAGACGTAAACCCGGCTACACCACCACAGTGGATGGCAGCGTAGACCCGGAACAGGCCGTTCTGGAGCTGCAAAAGGCAGAGCTGGCCGCCAAGAAAAAGCCCAAGGCAGAGGTATTCGATATCGACGCTGCAAGCGAGACTGCCCGCCGCCTGAAGGAGACCGGCAGTACCTTTGACGGCAGCGCCGCCAAGACCGGCGAGGACGTGATTGCCGCAGTGGAGCGGGAGACCGCCGAGCTTGCCGCAAAGCAGGCCGCCGAGGCCGCACCCGAAGCCGCCGAAGCTGCGCAGCCTGATGCTACAAAGCCGGAGCTGCTGGATTTTCTGGCAAGTGAGCCGGAGGCGGAAAACGATCCCTTTGCGGATCAGCCCACCAAGACCGCCCCGGAACTGCCCCAGTTGACCCCCGCACAGGAGCTGGCAGGTTACATCCGCGCCCGCTCTGCGGCTGCGCTGCTTACCCCCCACGCTTTGCTGCTAGAGGAAGTGGAAAACGCCGATGAGCTGCTGGCGCAGATGCCCGCAGACCCCCAGTGCACCGATATCGTCACCCGCGCGGGCGCAAAGGACACCTACTACTATTCCAATGCCAACATGAGCGATAACTACGCCATGATCGCGCAGCTCATCGAGGACAAGGATCTGTGTGTGATGTTTGCTGAGATGGTGCGGTTCAACGCCCGCATCTATCCCAGCGCCACCCCGCTCAAGTACTTCCAGCGCTCCCCCTACGGCCTTGCGCCGGAGGTCGTCGAGCAGACTTGGAAGGCCATGCAGGAGAACCCCGCCTATGCCGATATCGAGGAGCTGACCAACAACCAGAACGAGCGGTTCCTCTTTTCCACCAAGCACCTCACCCGCCGCTACGCCAAGGCCATCAGCGACGTGGACGAGTTCTGCGACTAAATTCTACAATTGAATCAGGGTATAAGAGCTTCTTTGAGCAAAGGTGTCTAAACTCCCACAAAGAGCAGGACACCGCGCCGCAATGCTGCACCCGCAAGGGCGGGCATTCAAGGGTGGCGGGGGAAACCCCACCGCCTTCCCGCAGAAGAAACGCTGCAATTTGAAAAAAAGAACTCCTCCCATCTTCACAGGTGCTTTTTGGCTGTGTGCTGCCGCTGCAAGGGCGGCGCATAGCCAAAGGCTGCCACCGGCGTAGCAGACTGCAAACTGCCGCAGCCGGTTTTGTGGGGATATTCTGCGGAGGCGTTTTGATTTTCCAGTCAAGACGTCTCCGCTTCTTTTTCACCTGCCTTTTTTGAAAAAAGAATACCCCTGCTCCCCCGCCTGAGCCATAGCAGGCCGGGAGAGCGGGTCTATGGAGGAAGTTATAATGAATCAGCCTTTCTGCTCCCCCGTTCAGGCGCTGCGCAGCGTGCTGGACGCGGCAGCGCTTCTGCCTTCTCCGTTCCCGGAGACCATCCCGCTGGAAGCCGCCTGCGGGTGCATTGCCGCCAGTGACATTTGCGCCCGGATGGACCAGCCCCCCTTTGACCGCAGCCCGCTGGACGGCTACGCCCTGCACAGTGCGGATACCGCCGGTGCAAGCCGGGAGAACCCGGTCACCCTGCCGGTGGTGATGAAGCTTTACGCGGGCGATGCTCCGGCTGCGGCGCTGCCCGCAGGCTGCGCCGCCCGCATTATGACCGGAGCTCCCCTGCCGGATGGCGCGGACTGCGTCCTGATGCAGGAGCTGACCGACAGCGGCGAAGAGACTGTGCAGCTTTATGCCGCCGTAAAACCGCTGCAAAACGTAGTGTTCCGGGGTGAGGATGTAGCCGCCGGTGCGGTCATCGCGCCTGCCGGTACGGTACTTACCCCCGCCCATCTGGGCGTGCTGGCCGGGCAGGGCTACGCTGAAGTAACGGTCTGCCGCCCGCTGACCGTGGGTATCCTTTCCACCGGCAGCGAGCTGCTGGAACCCGGCGCACCGTGGGCACCCGGTAAAATTTACGATGCCAACGGCACCCAGAACGCAGCCCGGCTGCGTCAGCTGGGCTTTGCCGTGGAGCGGCAGCAGTGCTCCGATGACCCGAAGGTCATCATCGGCAAAATGCAGGAGCTGCTGACCCGCTGCGATGCTGTCATCACCAGCGGCGGCGTCTCGGTGGGGCAGAAGGACTATCTGCCCCTTGTACTGGAAAAGCTGGGTGCACAGCTGCTGGTGGAGGGCGTAGCCCAGAAACCCGGCAGCTCCATGCTGGCGGCAACACTGGGCGGTAAGCTGGTGTTCTGCCTGTCCGGCAACCCCTTTGCCGCCGCTGCCACGCTGGAGCAGTACGCCATCCCTGCACTGCTGCGCGCCGCCGGGCGGCGGGAGGAGAGCTGCCTTCCCGCCCGCACCGTCTGCACCCTGACCAATGGCTTTTCTAAACCCAGCAAGGGCAACCGCTATCTGCGGGCGACTGCCTGCGGCGGCAAGGTAACGCTGCCCGGCGCGGGCAGCACCGAGGTGCACTCCTCCGGTGCTCTGTCCGCCATGATGGGCTGCAACTGTCTGGTGGAGATCCCCGCCGGAAGCGGGCCGGTAGAACCCGGTATGGAAGTGGAGGTGCTTTGCTTTGTACAGTGAACAAAAACAGGCGCTGGCCGAAACACAGGCGCTCAAGCGCCCGGCGGTGCTGGCGGTCAGCGGGGTGCACAACAGCGGTAAGACCACCCTGCTGGAAAAGCTGCTGCCCGTGCTGCGCAGCCGGGGGCTGAAGGTAGGCGTCATCAAGCACGATGGCCACGATTTTACCCCGGACGTGCCCGGCACCGACAGCTACCGTCTGCGGGAAGCAGGTGCCGAGGGCGTGGCGGTCTACTCCGGCACGCGCTACCTGCTGACCGAGGAATTCCGCCTGACCGAGCAGGATCTGCTTGCCCTGTTCGAGCGTCACGGCTATGACCTTGTGCTGCTGGAAGGGTTCAAATCCAGCGGCTGGCCGAAGATCGAAGTGGTGCGCAGCGCCATTTCGGATGCGCCCGTCTCCTTCCAGCCGCTGGCGGTGGTGGGGGATATCCCCGGCGCAGATTTTGACCTGAACGATATTCCGGCACTGGCAGACTGGATCGAAGCCCAGATGCCCGCGCTGTAAGGAGAATGCCATCATGAAACTGATCCGTACTGTTGACGCCGCAGGGCAGGTGCTCTGCCATGATATCACCCAGATCATCCCGGGCGAGTACAAGGATGCCCGCTTCCGCAAGGGGCACGTCATCCAGCCCGAGGATATTCCCGTGCTGCTTTCCATCGGCAAGGAGAACCTCTACGTCTGGGAAAAGCACCCCGGCATCCTCCACGAGGACGAAGCAGCCGCCCTGCTGTACAAGGCCGCTGCGGGCAAAAATATCCACGGCACTGCGCCGAAAGAAGGCAAGATCGAGCTGATCGCGGACTGTGACGGCCTGTTGAAGATCAACCGCAGGGCGCTGATGGCTGTGAACAGCACCCCGCAGATGATGATCGCCACCATCCACGGCGATCTGCCGGTGAAAAAGGGACAGAAGCTGGCCGGTACCCGCATCATCCCGCTGGTCATCGAGCAGGAGAAGATGGACGCCATGCAGGCCGCTGCCGGGGCAGAGCCGATTTTGAACGTGCTGCCCATGCAGGCCAAGAAGGTGGGCATCATCACCACCGGCAGCGAGGTGTTCAAGGGACGTATTGAGGATAAATTTACCCCCATCCTGCAAAGTAAGCTGGCGGTCTACGGCTGTGAGATGGTTTTCCATAAGGTCTGCGATGACGACCCTGCCGGGATCACCGCCGCCATTCTGGAAGCCAAGGCCGCAGGGTGCGAACTGATCTTTACCACCGGCGGCATGAGCGTGGACCCCGACGACCGCACCCCGCTTGCCATCAAAAACACCGGGGCGGATATCATCACCTACGGTGCACCGGTGCTGCCGGGCGCGATGTTCCTTGTCAGCTATCTGGACGGTGTGCCGGTGTGCGGTCTGCCCGGCTGCGTGATGTACGCCAAGCGCACCATTTTTGACCTGCTGCTGCCTCGCCTGCTGGCAGATGACCCCATCACCGCCGAGGATATCGCCCGCTTGGGCGAAGGCGGCCTGTGCCTGAACTGCGAAGTGTGCCACTGGCCGAACTGCGGCTTTGGGCACTGCTAAGGGCAGCTTGCTCGCCCTCTCCGTCACGGCTTACGCCGTGCCACCTCTCCCAAAGGGAGAGGCCTTGGCAAAGAGATGAAGTTTGCGTGGACTGCCAAGGGCTCCCACTTTGGGGGAGCTGGCGAATGAAATGAGCCTGAGAGGGCGAGGACGTTTGCAAATTTGATTCATTTTAAAATAAGAAAGATACGATCTTTATGAATGATAATAATCTGACACATTTTGATGCCGCCGGGAATGCCGTGATGGTGGACGTGAGCGCAAAGCCCGTCACCACCCGGGAAGCCATTGCCCACGGCATTATTACCATGAACGCCGAAGCCTTTGCCGCAGTGCAGAGCGGCACTGTAAAAAAAGGCGATGTGCTGGGCGTGGCGCGCATTGCGGGCATTATGGCCACCAAGCGCACCAGCGAGCTGATCCCCCTGTGCCATCCGCTGCCCCTGACCAAGGTAGGCATCGAGTTCCGTCTGCTGCCCGAGCGGCAGGCCGTGGAAGCCCTTTGCACCGTAAAAACCAGCGGCGTGACCGGCGTGGAGATGGAAGCGCTGACCGGCGTTTCCACCGCGCTGCTGACCATCTACGATATGTGCAAGGCCGTGGATAAGGGCATGGAGCTGGGCGAGATCCATCTGGTGGAAAAGACCGGCGGCAAGAGCGGCCACTATATCCGGGCGGAGGGCGGCTATGTTTGATCGTTACCAGCGCGAGATTCATTATCTGCGCCTGTCGGTGACCGACCTGTGCAACCTGCGCTGCCGCTACTGTATGCCGGACGGCGTGGAAAAGCTGGAGCGGGAAGCCGTGCTGACCTACGAGGAATTTCTGCGCTTGGCCGCGCTGTTTGCCCGGTGCGGCATCGACACCGTGCGGGTGACCGGCGGCGAGCCGCTGGTGCGCAAGAACGTGGCGCAGCTGGTTGCCGGGCTTAAAGAGACTCCGGGCATCCGCCGGGTCACCCTGACCACCAATGCGGTGCTGCTGGCAGAGCAGCTGCCCGCCCTGCTGGACGCCGGGCTGGACAGCGTGAACATCAGTCTGGACACCCTGCGCCCGGAGGTGTTCCGGCAGATCACCGCCCGGGACGATTTTGCCGCCGTGCAGGCGGGCTTGCAGGCGGCGCTGCAAAGCGGTCTGCCCGTCAAGCTGAACTGCGTGCCGCAGGCGGGCGTCAACGAGGGTGAGCTGGAACAGCTCGCCGCTCTGGCAAAGGACAACGCCATGCAGGTGCGGTTCATTGAGATGATGCCCATCGGCTACGGCGCTTCCATGCCCTGCATCTCCGGCCCGGAACTGCGGGCGCGGTTTGCCCGGCGCTGGCCGGAGCTTGCGCCCCTTTCTGCTGCGCAGGAGCACGCCTTAGGTGACGGCCCGGCGGTGTACTACACCGTGCCGGGCTGGCAGGGCAGCATCGGCTTTATTGCAGCGGTGCACGGCAAATTCTGCGCTTCCTGTAACCGTGTGCGGCTGACCAGTCAGGGCTTTTTGCGCCCCTGCCTTGCCAGCGAGACCGGGTGCGACCTGCGCGCCCTGCTGCGCAGCGGCGCGGACGACGCACAGCTGCTGGCCGCCATCCGGGAGACCATCTGGGCAAAGCCCCGGGAACACCATTTTAACGACAGTTCCATGCCCGCTACCCGCGGGATGTATCGCATTGGAGGATAAATAACTATGGGTAAGCTTCTGGCAATCTGTACCAGCCCCAAGCGGGGCACCGTAAAAACCGAGGTGCCCAGCGCCGTTTTGACCCCGGAATGGGGCATCGTGGGGGACGCCCACGGCGGCAGCTGGCACCGTCAGGTCAGTATGCTCAGCGCCGAAAAGATCGAGACGTTCCGCAAGAAGATCTGGGTGGACTACGGTGCCTTCGGCGAAAATCTGGTCATCGAGGGCTTCGATTTCCGCAATCTGCCGGTGACCAGCCGGTTCGCCATCGGGGACGTGGTGCTGGAAATGACCCAGATCGGCAAAGAATGCCACAACGACTGCGTCATCAAGCAGCAGACCGGCGAGTGCATCATGCCCCACGAGGGCGTGTTCGCCCGGGTGCTCACCGGCGGCGAGATCCATGTGGGGGACGAGGTGACCCTGCTGCCCGCACTGGAAAACCCGCCCCTGCGCGCTGCCGTTATCACCCTTTCGGATAAGGGCAGCCGCGGCGAGCGGGAGGATATAAGCGGCCCGCTGATTGTAGAGATACTTACCGCCGCAGGCTATGTGGTGGAGGAGACCATGATCCTGCCGGACGAAGCCAAGGCACTGAAAGCGCAGCTCATCCGCATGGCAGACGGCCGTCAGGTGAACCTTGTGCTCACCACCGGCGGCACCGGCTTCTCCCCCCGTGACATCACTCCGGAAGCCACCTGCGCTGTGGCCGACCGCAACGCCCCCGGCATTGCCGAAGCTATGCGCTACCACAGCCTGAGCATCACCCCGCGCGGGATGCTGAGCCGTGGCGTCAGCGTACTGCGCGGCAAGACCCTGATCGTCAACCTGCCGGGCAGCCCCAAGGCAGTGCAGGAGAATCTGGAGTACATCCTGCCCAGCTTGGAGCACGGGGTACGCATCGCCGCGGGTCTGGACGGCGAGTGCGCCCGCAAGTAAGGTTTTCTGCCCTGTTTTCCTTTACGGGGCGTAGAAATATACTATTTTTTACTTGAAGTAAGGAGAAACAGAGATGACCGACCATCGCATTTCCCGTCGGAGTTTTCTGGCCGCTGCCGGTATGGCCGGTGCAGCCGCTGCCCTCACCGCCTGCGGCGGTGCTGCTTCCAGCGCAGCATCGTCCGTGGCTTCCTCTGTCGCCGCTTCCCCGGAAGCAGCACAGAGCGTGGAGTTGATCGTGTTTGCCGCCGCCTCCCTCACCGAGACACTCAATGCTCTCGGCGAGAGCTACACGGCAGAGCACCCGGAGGTGACCTTCCGTTTCAACTTCGACTCTTCCGGCACCCTCAAGACCCAGATCCAAGAGGGCGCGGATTGTGATCTGTTCATCTCTGCCGGTCAGAAGCAGATGAACCAGCTGGACATCACCGCTTCTGCCGATGTGAACAAGGATGGCCTTGACTTTGTGGATGCCGACAGCCGCGTGGACCTGCTGGAGAACAAGGTGGTGCTCTGCGTGCCGGAGGGCAGCGACAAGGGCATTGACAGCTTTGACGCACTGGCCGAGCATCTGAAGGCGCAGGATATCCTGTTCTGCATGGGCAACAGCGATGTGCCTGTGGGCCAGTACACCCAGAAGATCCTTGCCTACTACCAGCTGAACGAAGCCACACTGGCTGCTGCGGGTGTGATCACCTACGGTTCCAACGTCAAGGAGGTGACCACGCAGGTCACCGAGGGCAGCGTGGATGCCGGTGTCGTTTACTGCACTGATGCGTACAGCGCCGGTCTGACCCCTGTGGACGAGGCCACCAAGGAGATGTGCGGTCAGGTCATCTACCCCGCCGCTGTGCTGAAAGTCGCCTCCAACGCGGAGGCCGCCAAGGAGTTTTTGGCTTACTTACAGACCGACAAGGCCATGACCGTGTTCGAGGGCGTGGGCTTCAGCGCCGTATAAAGGAGCAGACATGGACTGGTATCCGTTGTGGAACAGCCTGCGCATTGCTTTGATCAGCTGCGCAGCGGTATTCTTTCTTGGCATTTTTGCGGCCTATTATATTGCCCGTCTGCCCCGGGTGGTCAAGGGTGTGCTGGATGTGCTGCTCACCCTGCCTATGGTGCTGCCGCCCACGGTGGTGGGCTACTTTCTGCTGCTGCTCTTCGGCGCAAAGCGGCCGCTGGGCATCTTTTTCATGGAGCAGTTTGGGGTAAAGCTGGTCATGAACTGGTACAGCGCCATCTTTGCTTCTATCGTGGTGGCTTTTCCGCTGATGTACCGCACCGCACGCGGCGCGTTTGAAAGCTTTGACGAAACGCTGGCGTGGTCGGCGCAGACGCTGGGACAGTCCGATACATGGATCTTCTGGCGTGTGCGGATGCCCGCCTGCCGTCAGGGCATTCTGGCGGGCACAGTGCTGGCCTTTGCCCGGGCACTGGGCGAATACGGCGCTACCAGCATGATCGCGGGCTACACCCCCGGCAAGACCGCCACCATTGCCACCACGGTCTACCAGCTGTGGCGCACCAACGATGAACTGGGCGCTATGCGGTGGGTGCTGGTGGATATCGCCATTTCGGCGGTGGTGCTGCTGGCGGTGAACCTGCTGGAGAAAAAACAGAAAGCGGGTGGCCGGAAATGAGCCTTGAAGTCAACATTGAAAAAAAGCTGGACGGCTTCACCCTCCGCGCCGCCTTTACTGCCGGCAACACCTCCACCGCTTTGCTGGGAGCTTCCGGCTGCGGCAAAAGCATGATATTGCGGTGCATTGCAGGCATCGTAAAGCCGGACCGCGGACGCATCGTGCTGGATGGGCGGGTGCTGTTTGACAGTGACCGGCACATCGACCTGCCGCCGCAGCAGCGGGGCGTGGGACTTCTGTTCCAGAACTACGCCCTGTTCCCAAATATGACCGTAGAACAGAATATCCTCTGCGGCCTGAAGACAGAAAAAGACCCCGCCGCCCGCCGCGCCGCTTGCGCCGAAATGCTGCGCACCATGCGGCTGGAAGAGCTGGCAAAACGCTACCCTGCCCAGCTTTCCGGCGGACAGCAGCAGCGCGCCGCGCTGGCACGCATTCTGGTGGGCAAGCCCCGCATCCTGATGCTGGACGAGCCCTTCAGCGCGCTGGACAGCTACCTGCGGGAGGAGGTAGAGGGCGAGGTAGGCAGCCTGCTGGCAAGCTTTGCGGGCACCGCCCTGCTGGTGACCCACAACCGGGACGAGGCCTACCGCCTGTGCAAAGAAATGATCGTTCTGAACGAAGGACAGGTGCTGCGCACCGGCAGCACCAAGGCCGTTTTTGCCGACCCGCAGAGCGTTGCCGCCGCGCGGCTGACCGGCTGCAAGAACATTCTGCCCTGCACCCCGCTGGACAGCCACACCGTCCGGCTGGACGGCTGGAACACCACCCTGCGGCTGGCGCTGCCCGTCCCGGCGGGCTGCACCGCTGTGGGCATCCGTGCCCACGACTTTACGCCCTGCGCTGCGGACGCGCCCAACGCCATCCCGGTAAAAGCCGTTTCCACCAGCGAGAATCCCTTTGACTGGAACCTCATCTGCACGCCGCCGGAGGGCACGGCGCAGCTGTGGTGGAAGGTAAGCAAAAAAAGCCTTTCTTCGGCAGCGCCCGCCGCACCGCAGCACCTGTGTGCCGCGCCGGAGAGCATCATGCCGCTGAAAGGCTGAAAAATATTTATCTAAAATTCAATGCGCCAGACCCGCAGGTCTGGCGCATTGAATTTTATTCTTCTACTTTTTTCAGAACACCGCCGGGACGATTTGCTGGGCATCCACATCCACGATGCCGTAGGTGTTCAGCCGCAGCTTCGGGATGACCGGCAGGCTGACGAAAGCAAGGGTCATAAAGGCGTCGATGTCCTCCGAGATGCCGTGGGCTTTCAGCGCTGCCTTGAGCGCTTGCAGCTTTTCCTCCACGGCTTCGGCGCTCTCGGTGCTCATAAGCCCTGCCACCGGCAGCGGCAGCTCGCCCACTACCTGTCCGTTCAACGCAAAGGCAAGGCCGCCTTTATTTTTGCGCACCGTGTTGCCCGCCAGCACCATGTCGACATCGTTGGTGCCCGCCACGATGAGGTTGTGGGAGTCGTGAGCAATGCTGGAAGCCACTGCGCCGCGTTGCAGGCCGTAGTTGCCCAAAAAGCCCAAGCCCACATGACCGGAGCGGTGATGCCGCTCGAACACCGCCAGCTTGACGATCTGCTGCGTCACGTCCACGCCGGGCGCTGTGCCCGGGTGCTGACAGAACGGAACGATCTTTTCGGTAGTCAGCAGGGAATGCGGGGTCAGGCAGATCACCCGCTGCCGGGTGCCGGTCTGTTTCAGCTGCAATTGCTCCGGGGTGATCTCGTCCATATTGAAGGAATCGAACACCCGCGCAAAGCGTGCCTTGTCCACCGCAAGGGCGGCGGGGTGCAGCATTTTGCCCTGCTGCGCCACCAGCTTGCCCTTTTTGTACACCTGCTCCACCGTGAACTTTTCCAGATCGGACAGCACGATCAGGTCGGCGGTATAGCCGGGAGCTACCGCGCCGCTGTGCGCAAGACCGAAATACTGGCACGGAACAAGAGTGCCCATGCGCACCGCCACCACCGGGTCTACCCCGGCGGCAATGGCCTTGCGGATGATATAATCGATGTGCCCGCCCTGCAACAGGTCTCCGGGGTGCTTGTCGTCGGTCACCAGCATACAGCGGCTGCAATAAGGCTCCCGGAACAGGGGCAGCAGGCTGTCCATATTCTGGGCTGCCGTGCCCTCCCGCACCATGATGTACTGGCCGCGCCGCAGCTTTTCCATGGCTTCATGGATGTCCGAGCATTCATGATCGGACTGCACCCCGGCGGCGACATAGGCGTTCAGCTCCTCCCCGCTGAGAAAGGGTGCGTGCCCATCGATCTTTTTGCCCGCAGCGGTGCAGTCGCGTATCTTCTGCATGATCTTTTCGTCCGCGCGCACTGTGCCGTAGGAGTTCATCAGCTCTGCCAGACCCAGCACCCGGGGCTGCTGGTAATAGGGGCGCAGCTGCTCCGCTTCCAGCACTGCGCCGGACTCGTCCAGCCCAGTGGCGGGCACGCAGGAGGGCAGCATAAAGTAGACCGAAAGCGCCAGATCTTTCGTGGTCTCCAGCATAAAGTCCAGCCCCGCCGTACCGGCCACATTGGAGATCTCGTGCGGGTCGGTGACCACCGCCGTAGTGCCGTGGGGCAGCACCGCCTGTTCAAAGGCCGGGCCGCAGAGCATGGAGCTTTCAATGTGGATGTGCCCATCCACAAGCCCCGGGCAGACATACTTGCCCTGCAAGTCCAGCTCAGTCTCGCCGGTATAGTGCCCCACGCCAAGGATGATGCCCTGACAGATGGCTACGTCAGCCTGCTCGATCTCGTTTGTGAACACGTTGATGACCCGGGCGTTTTTCAGCACCAGCTCTGCCCGCACGTCACCCTTTGCTGTCAGGATCTGCCGCTTCAAGGTTTCCATTTTCATAAGGGCCCCCTTGTCCTGTTTTCCTGTAAAAAGCTTCTATATGAAGGCTTCCCCCGGTTGGGGGAAGCTGTCACCGAAGGTGACTGATGAGGGCGCAGGTAAGCAGCAGCTTACGGGTAATTCCCCCTCATCCGTCATTGCTGACGCAATGCCACCTTCCCCCAAGGGGGAAGGCTTTTGCTCTGGGGCAAGCTGCAAAAGTGGATCGTCGTGAGCCGCATCCACGGAATCGTACCGTTTACATGGCGATCCAGCCCAAGGCGTTTGCCACCGAGCTTGCCAGAATGATAGCTGCAAAAATGGGGCACAGCCAGCGGATCATAAAATTGAACACCGGCTTGCGGCGGAACCGCTGACCGTCCTGCTCCACCTCCTGCGCGATCTGTTCCACGCCGATGACGCGGGACACCAGCAGGCAGGTGGCAATGGCTGCAATGGGCATCATGACCGAGTTGGTTAAAAAGTCGAAGAAGTCCAGGAACTGCATCCCGAACACGGTCACCCCGGCCAGCGGGCCGTAGCCCAGTGCCGACAGGCTGCCCAGCGCCACCATGATGGCGCCGATGAGCACGGTGGAGCGGGTGCGGTCCCAGCCCAGTTCATCCTCAAAGGTAGAGACGGCGCTCTCGGTCAAGGCGATGGAGCTGGTAATGGCTGCAAACAGCACCAGCACAAAGAACAGCACACCCACCACAGTGCCCAGACCCATGCTGGCAAAAACCTTGGGGATGGTGATGAACATCAGTGCAGGGCCGGCCTGCAGGGTGTCCGGGTCGCCGCCGGAGAAGGCGAACACCGCCGGGATGATCATCAGACCTGCCATGATGGCAATGGCGGTATCGAACACCTCCACATTCTCGGTGGACTCCTCGATGGAGACATCCTTCTTCATATAAGAACCAAAGGTGACCAGAATGCCCATGGCGATGGACAGGGAGTAGAACATCTGTCCCATGGCGGTGACTACAGTCATCCACGAAAAGTTTTTGGGGTTGGGCACCAGAAAGTACTTCACACCCGCCAGTGCGCCGGGACGGGTGACAGAGTACCCCGCAATGATCAGCGACAGCACCACCAGCACCGGCATCATCACCTTGGAGACCCGTTCCACGCCGTTGCGCACGCCGGCAAAGATAATGCCCAGCGTGAACAGGCTGAACAGCAAAAAGGCCAGCTCGGCCTGCAGGCCGTTGGTGATAAAGCCGGAGAAGTAGCCATCCGTTGCCAGATTGCTGCCGCGTCCGCACAGATACTCGGCCAGATAGTGGATGACCCAGCCGCCGATGACCGAATAATACGGCACGATCAAAATGGGGATGATGGCGTTGATCCAGCCGCCGAACCGGATGCCCCTGCCCTTGCCGAAGTGGGCGTAGGCGCTGACCGGGCTTTTGTGGGTCATGCGTCCCAGTGCAGTCTCGGCTACGATCATGGTATAACCGAATGTAACTGCCAGCAGAATGTATACCAGCAGAAAAATGCCGCCGCCATATTTGGCTGCCAGATACGGGAAGCGCCAGATGTTGCCCAGACCCACCGAAGCGCCTGCGGCAGACAGCACGAACCCGATCTTACCAGAGAATGCACTGCGTTTGTGTTGATGTTCCATATTGTTAATCCTCTTTTCTTATCCGCTTTAAAAAATAAGCAGAACAAGTGTACCATATCTGCGGACAAGTAGCAAGGCAATAGCCAAAACTCCCCTGCCAAAGCCAGACGGCTTTAACAGGGGAGTTTTCGCATTGCTATTTTTTACAGCTTATGGTACTTGCGGTCCTCTTCCTCGTAGACGGGGTCGCAGGTCAGGTACATCCCCAGACGGTTCAGGGTGCTGCTGTCCACGCTGGAAAGCAGCACGGTGGAGTGTACATCACAGCCCTTGAGGTTGGGCAGCTGGTGCATGGCTGCTGCGGCAAGCTCGCTGGAAGCCGCAGAGCTGGACAGGGCGATCAGGATCTCGTCGGTGTGCAGGCGGGGGTTCTTGCCGCCCAGATAGTTGGTCTTGAGGGTCTGGATGGGCTCAATGGCAGTTGCGCTGACCAAATCTGTCTCCTGCGGGATGCCCGCCAGATACTTGAGCGCATTGATCAGGGCGCTTGCGGTAGCACCCAGCAGCGGGCCGGTCTTGCCGGTGATCACGGTGCCGTCGCTCAGCTCAATGGCAGCAGCCGGTGCGCCGCCGGTGGCTTCGCTGCGGGCGTGCGCCTGCTTTTCCACCTCTCGTGCACCCATGGTCAGCCCGGCCTGATTCATCAGCAACTCCAGCTTATAGCGCTCGCTCTCCTTGGCGGTGCCGGTGATCTTCTGCTGGCACAGGCACTTGTAGTACCGGCGCACGATCTCCTTGCGGGAGGCTTCGCAGCAGACTGCATCGTCCACGATGCAGTTGCCGGCCATGTTCACGCCCATGTCCGTGGGGGACTTATAGGGGCTCTGGCCTGCGATCAGTTCGAACATGGCGTTCACCACCGGGAAGATCTCAATATCGCGGTTGTAGTTCACGGTGGTCACGCCGTAGGCTTCCAGATGGAAGGGGTCGATCATGTTCACATCGTTCAGGTCGGCGGTGGCGGCCTCGTAAGCCAGATTGACCGGGTGCTTCAGGGGAATGTTCCAGATGGGGAATGTCTCGAACTTGGCGTAACCGGCCTTGACGCCGCGCTTATATTCATGGTACAGCTGGGACAGGCAGACCGCCATTTTTCCGCTGCCGGGGCCGGGCGCAGTGATGACCACCAGCGGGCGCTCGGTCTCAATGTACTCGTTGCGGCCGTAGCCCTCGTCGCTGACGATGCGTGCCACGTCGTTGGGGTAGCCGGGGATCTTGTAGTGGCGGAAGGTGCGGATGCCCAGACTGTTCAGCCGCTTTTCAAAGGCTTCCACCTCGGCGGCGGCGGTGTACTTGGTCACGCACACGCTGCCCACATACAGCCCCACCTCCTGAAAAGCGTCGATCAGGCGCAGCACGTCCAGATCATAGGTGATGCCGTAGTCGCCGCGCACCTTGCTGCTGATGATGTCCTCGGCGCTGATGACGATGACGATCTCGGCCTGCTCCTTGAGCTGCAGCAGCATCTGCAGCTTGGAGTCCGGCTGAAAGCCGGGCAGCACGCGGGAGGCGTGGTAATCATCGAACAGCTTGCCGCCGAATTCCAGATACAGTTTATTGTCAAACTTCTTGATGCGCTCGCGGATATGCTCAGACTGCATGGAAAGATATTTGTCGTTGTCAAATCCTATTTTCATCGTTCGTTTCCTCTCTGGTGGCCCGGTACACCATACCCGGGCGTTAAATCACAAACATAAGTATACCACAGCCCGGGATGGGGTGCAATGCAAAACAACGCGCAGAATGCAATTCCGGCAGGATAGGCCGTTTTGGGCGGTATCTTGTCCGATTTTTTGTGAAAATGGCGCTTGTGCAAACGTGCTCGCTCTCTCAGGCGCTAACGCGCCAGCTCTCCCAAGGGGAGAGCCCTTGGCAATCCACGCAAGCTTCATCTCTTTGCCAAAGCCTCTCCCTTTGGGAGAGGTGGATTTGCGAAGCAAAGACGGAGAGGGCGAGGATACTGACCTTGTTACAACAGTTTTTTCGCGAGAGAGTCGTAGTGGAAAGCATTCGCTTGTGCAAAATGCAAAAGGGGCCGCCGCGGTGTGCGGCAGTCCCTTTTGCGTTTATGGAGAACTTATCCGTATGGAGAAGAGAATGGCTTGTTACTTTACCTCGGCAGACTGGGTCTTTTTGACAAGGCTCAGGATCACTGCGCCCAGCACACTGCCCACAGCCAGCGCCACACAGTACAGCACGGCGTGATCCACCACCGGGAACACGAAGATGCCGCCGTGGGGTGCGCGCAGTGCGCAGCCAAAGGTCATGGAGAGTGCACCGGCGACTGCAGAGCCGATAACACAGCTGGGCAGAACGCGCAGCGGGTCGGCTGCCGCATAGGGGATGGCACCCTCAGACACGAAGCACAGACCCATGACGTAGTTCACGATGCCGTTGCGGCGCTCTTCCGGCGTCCACTTGCGGGGGCAGAAGGTAGTGGACAGGGCGATGGCGATGGGAGGAACCATGCCGCCCACCATGACGGCAGCCATCACCTCGTAGTTGCCGGAAGCAAGGGCTGCAGTGCCAAAGACGTAGGCTGCCTTGTTGACCGGGCCGCCCATATCCACGCTCATCATACCGGCCACGATAGCGCCCAGCAGTACCTTGGAGCTGCCGCCCAGTGCGTTCAGCCAGTCGGTCATGGCGGTGTTGATCATACCCATCACCGGGTTCACGGCGCACATCATCGCACCTACGATAAGAATGCCGCCCAGCGGGTAGATGAGCATCGGGCGGATACCGTTCAGGCTGGCGGGCAGCTTTTCGGTGATCTTTTTGAGGAACTGCACGATGTAGCCCGCTGCAAAGCCTGCCAGCAGCGCTGCAAGGAAGCCGCCGGAGATGCCGGTGGTGCTGCCTGCGGCAAGGTCGGTGAAGTTGGTGCCGTTCATAGCCAGCACGCCGCCGGCAAAGCCTACGGCAAGACCCGGACGGTCGGCGATGGACATGGCGATGAAACCTGCCAGAATGGGCAGCATATAGCCAAAGGCTGCGCCGCCCACCGTCTTGAAGAAGGCGGCAACGGGGGTGTTCATGCCGAAGTTTGCGGGGTTGATGCTGTAATCATCCAGCAGGAAGGCCAGCGCGATCATAATGCCGCCGCCCACCACGAAGGGCAGCATATGTGAAACGCCGTTCATCAGGTTCTTGTACAGGCTGCGGCCGAAGCTGTCCTTGCCGGAAGCGTCATCCTCGGCTGCTGCGCCGCCCTCAGCGTGGAACACAGGCACCTCGCCGTGGGCGATTTTCTTAATGAGTTCCTCCGGCTTGTGGATGCCGTCATCCACGCGGGTGAACAGCACCGGCTTGCCGTCGAAGCGGGCAGTATCCACCTTTTTCTCCGCTGCTACGATAATACCGTCACAGGCGGCGATCTCGGCGCGGGTCAGGATATTCTTTGCGCCGTCCGAACCATTGGTCTCCACCTTGGTGGGCAGACCCAGCTTGTCTCCGGCCTTGGTCAGTGCTTCTGCCGCCATGTAGGTATGGGCAATGCCGTTGACGCAGGCGGTCACAGCCAGAATGCGGTAGCCCTCCTGCGGGATGGCCTGCTGGGTAAAGCTCTCTGCGCCGAACTGTGCTTCCTCCTGCGCGTCGATGCACTCCAAGAACTCCTTGGAGCTCTTTGCGGCTTTAAGCTTTTCCACAAAGTCCTCGTTCATCAGCATCTGCATCATGCGGGCCAGCATATCCACGTGCAGGCTGCCGTTTTCCGGGGCAGCAATGGCAAACAGCAGGTCGGTGGTGCCGTCATCCTCGGCGTTGTACTGCACCGGGGTGGTCAGCCGCAGGGCAGCCAGACTGGGACGGGTGACCACATTGGTCTTGGCGTGGGGCACGGTGATACCGTTGTCCACATAGGTAGAGCCCTCGGCCTCGCGGGCGTAGAGCGCCTTTTTGTAGGCCTCCTTATCGGTGATGTTGCCATGGGTAGCCTGCAATTCCACCAGACGGCTCAGGATCTGCTCCTGTGTTTGCAGCGCCTCGTCCAGCGCAATGGACTGTGCGGTAAATAACTCGGTAATGCGCATAGGTCTTCCTCCTTTGTTCCCTTTATCCTATCAAAGCTGCGCCAGCAGCTCGTCGATCTTCTCCTTTGTGGCAAGCCCAAGGCTGAAAGCCGTTGCGCTGCCGCAGGCCGTGCCCAGACGCAGCGCCTGCGCGTAGCTGCCGCTTTGCAGATACCCGGCCACAAAACCGGCCACCATGCTGTCGCCTGCGCCCACACTGTTGACCACCTTGCCCTTGGGGCAGCCGATGCGGTGCACCTGTCCCTGCTCGTCCAGCAGCAGCGCGCCGTCCCCTGCCATGCTCACCAGCACGTTGCGGGCGCCCTTTTCCTGCAGAGTGCGGGCAGCGGCCACGATCTCGGCATCAGTGGTCAGCACCTTGCCCACGATCTCGCCCAGCTCATAGTTGTTGGGCTTGATGAGGAAGGGGTGGTAGGGCAACACGTTCACCAGCAGGTCGCGGGTGGCGTCCACCACCGCGCGCACGCCCCTGCCCTGCAGCCGCGCCAGCAGCCGCTCGTAGACGCTTTGCGGCAGGCTTGCCGGGATGCTGCCCGCCAGAATAAGAATATCGCCCTCGGTCAGCTTGTCCAGCTGGGCTTCCAGCTGCTGCAAAGCACTTTCCGGGATGGCAGGGCCTGCACCGTTCAGCTCGGTCTCCTGCCCTGCCTTGATCTTGACATTGATGCGGGTCATGCCGTTTTCCAGATGCACAAAATCGGTTTTCAGTCCCTGCGCCGCCAGACCGCGCTCCAGCCATGCGCCGGTCTCTCCGGCCACAAAGCCCAGCGCCACGCTCTCGCAGCCCAGCTGCGCCAGCACGCCGGACACGTTGATGCCCTTGCCGCCCAGCACGCAGTCCTCGCCTTTGGCGCGGTTCACTGCGCCCACCTCCAGCGGTGCGTCCAGACGTACAACATAGTCGATGGCCGGATTAAAAGTAACAGTGTAGATCATACTTCTGCCTCCTTTACAAAGGTATGCTGCTTATATTTCGGGTTCGGGCAGTGGTTGGTCAGGATGGCACCGCCGTGCAGATCCGTGATGACCGCCGGATAAATTTTTGAAAACTTGGCATCGTCCACAAGGAACCAGCTTTCCCTTGCGCGGCGGACGGCTGCGGCCTTTACGGCTGCTTCCTCGGGGTCCGGGGTGGTAAAGCCCGCCTCCAGTGCCACGCCGTTGGCCCCCATAAATGCTTTGGTGAAGTTATATTGCTGGATGCTGCTGACTGCCGGTGCGCCTACGATGGCTTCGGTCTGGGGGCGCAGCAGTCCGCCGGGCAGATACACCCGGCAGCCCTTTTGCGCCAGCAGCCGGGCGTGCGCCACACCGTTGGTCACATAAGTGGCCTTGAGCGCCGCACCCGTCAGCGCCCGCACCAGCTCCAGCGTGGTGGTGCCTGCATCGATGAACACAAAATCTTCGGCGGTGATGAGCGCTGCGGCGGCTGCGGCAATGCTGCGCTTTTCTGCCACTGCCAGCGTCTCCTTGGCTTCCATGGTGGGCTCGTCTGCCAGAAAGCGGCTGTCCGGCAGGGTAGCCCCTCCGTGCACCTTGGTCAGCCTGCCCTGCCGGTCCAGCTCGGTCAGGTCACGCCGGATGGTGGATTCGCTGGTGTGCAGCGCCTCGCACAGCTGCTGCACCGTCACGGTACGCTTCTCGTTCAGCTGTTCTAGGATCAGTGCAAAACGTTCCTCTGCCAGCATGGTGTCTTTTCCCTTCTTTCCTTCCCACACCTGACCGTTTTTGCACGGTCTTGGCGTGTTTTGGTTGTTTTCATCTTTATTATAGCAAAAGTTCCGTCAAAATCAATCAGTTTCAGCCATTTTCGTTCACAAAAAATATCCTCGGTTTTTGTGCACCGTTACTAATATGTAGGATACAAGAGTGTTTTTCCACCAAAAAAGACCACCGCACTTGTGTATGCGGTGGTCTTTTCTGCGTTTATATGACCGGTCATGACCGGTTTTGGTGCTCAGGCTGGTTTCAATCAGGCATCCGAGCGGGAATAGGCGTTCTTCATCTGGCTGCTCAGCTCAAACAGCACCTTGTCCAGCGTGTCAGCGGCCTTCTCCTGCAGCATAGCGGCAATAGCGGTGTTGGCTTCCTCCCGCAGGGCGGCGCGGCGGGCAGCGTCCGGCTCGGCGGCAAGCTTTGCATCGTACCCGTTCACCAGTGCGCGGGCAGCGGAGAGCACGGCCTCCTCATAGCGCTCGAGGTGGAACAGGGACTTGTTATAGGAAGCATCTGCCATGGCAGCGATCAGACGGCTGGTCCAGTAGAAGTTATCGGTGGACACAGTGCCGGTGGTGTTTGCCAGATACTCCGGGGTGCGCTCCACGTTGGCGTAGAAGGGCACCATGGTGTTGAAGGCGTTGGAAGCATAGGCCACCCACTCCACAGCGCGGGATTCCTCCGGCTGGTCGGGGCGCATCTGCAGCAGCGCCATAAAGTCGTTGCGGTTGATGCCGATAGAACGGTATGCGCCCTTTGCGGACTTGTCGCCGTAGCTCAGGTAGGGGTCATAGGGGGTGCCCTGATAGTGGCTGGACAGCATATACTTGATGTCCTCCGGGGTCACCTTGCGCTCCGGCACCATGCACCACGGCAGGTCATCGGACATGGGGGTGTAGTCGGCGTCAGCACCCTCCCACACCCATGTGCGGGGGTTGAGGTAGCGCAGCATATACCATGCGCGGGGGGTGTTGTAAACGTGGTCGGCGTCATCGTGGCTGCCAAAGGCATCCCGGGGATTCAGTGCGCCGTCCAAAGAGAGGTCGAGGTGGTTCTTTGCAATAAACTCCCGCAGGTCGGCGGAGCAGAGGTAGTTTTCCTGTGCGCCGAAGGCATCCTCCAGATCAAAGCTGTCGATGCCCAGCTGGTTGGGCATGACCACATACACATCGTCCGGCACGCGGCGGGCGATCCAGTGGTGACCGCCGATGGTCTCCAGCCACCAGATCTCGTTTACATCCTGAAAGGCGATGCCGTTCATCTCGTAAGTACCGTACTGCTCCAGCAGGCTGCCCAGACGCAGCACGCCCTCGCGGGCAGAGCGGATGTAGGGCAGCACCAGATAGACGATATCCTCCTCGCCGATGCCGCCGGGCACCTCAGGCTTTTCGCCCTTGGCGGGCTGATACTCCACCAGCGGGTCTGCGCCCAGCACGCGGGGGTTGGAGGTGATGGTCTCGGTGGCGGTCATGCCCACGTTGGCGGCATTGACGCCGGAAGCTGCCCAGATGCCCTTGCCCTCCACGGCATTGGGCATGGCGGTAAACCGCAGTGCGCCCTCCGGCAGGGGGATCTCCACATGGGAGAGGACGCTGCGGTAGGTCTTGGGAAGCTCCTCCGGGTGGATCACGGTGAATTTTTTAGCGGTGAAATGGCCGGAGCCGGAGTCATCGTTGCGGGCGATCATGGTAGAGCCATCGTACGATGCTGCCTTGCCGACCAGAATGGTAGTGCAAGCCATAGGTTTTCCCTCCATATTCTATAATGTGCTTCTATTGTAGAACTTTTGCAGCGGAATTGCAACCGGGACGAGCTGAAATCCTTATTGTACCCCCTCAGGCTCACTACGTTCGCCAGCTCCCCCAAGGGGACGCCTTTGCGCTATGCCGGAAACTTTACCGCTACCGCCAAAAGCCGTCCCCTTGGGGAAGGTGGCTTGACGCGAAGCGGCAAGACGGAAGGGGTACATCGTTCCAAAACAAAAACCGCCGCGCTGCGTACCACGGCAGAGCGGCGGGAGATGGAATGCTTTTTTCAGGCTGTTACTGGGCTGTCCAGTAGAAGTCCTCGCCGGGCAGCGTACCGCCCACAGCGGCGGGGTCGGCATCGTAGAGCACCTGCAGGTAACCGGAGACGTCCGCCTTCAGTTCCTCGCCGGTCAGGCAGACGATGTTGCAGTTGGGCAGTGCCTTTTTGGCGATGGCGGCTTTTGCCACCACGCCCTGCTCCTCGCACAGGGCGGCGGTGCCGTCCAGATCGGTGTTGGCGGCGTTCACGCTCTGGGCATAATCTGCCAGAAAAGCAGCTACCACATCCGGGTGCTCCTCGGCGTAGGCCTTGCGCACCACGGTCACACCGGTGATCAACTGGGTGTCTGCTACCTTGTCCCACTCGGCGGTCAGGTCAAGGGCTACCCGCAGGGTATCGTCCTTCAGCCCGGCGGCGGTCACATAGGGCTGGGGCAGCACGGCAATGGCATCCTGCGTGGCGGCCATCTGGGCGGTCACCTCGGTGGCTTCGCTGTAATACTGGATGTCCACATCCTTGTCCGGGTCAATGCCGTTGGCGGTAAGCAGATAGCGCAGCACATACTCCGGGGTAGTGCCCTTGCCGGTGGACAGGATGGTGCGGCCCTTGAGGTCTGCCATGCTGTGGACGGTGTCGCCCTGCTCTACCACATACAGAACGCCCAAGGTGTTCACTGCCACAGCCTGAATGCCGCCGTTGGTTTTCTGGTACAGGGTCGCTGCCAGATTGGCCGGGATAGCGGCCATGTCCAGCTCGCCCTTGATGAGCAGCGGCACGATCTCATCCGCAGCGCCGTAAAGCTGCAAATCGTAGTCCATGGCGGCAGTTCCGGCCTGCTCCATCGAGAGCAGGTTGACAAGCCCCATGGTGGTGGGACCCTTCAGCCCGGCGATGCGCAGTGGCTCGGTGGCAGACAGCGGCGCAGCAGTTTCTTCCTCAGAAGCAGCCGCAGAGGAAGCGGCTTCGGACACCGCCGTGCTGGAAACGGCAGAGCTTGCGCTGCCGCCGCAGGCTGCAAGGCTCAGTGCAAGGCTGAACGCCAGCAGTAAGGACAGGATCTTTTTCATATTATACTCCTTTTCACACCCGGCACACCCCGGTACGGGAAGCGGAAACCGGTCTTTTTTGAAAAATTTTGCAAAATCATTTGCTTTGCGCGTTCCAGTTTACTATAATAGGGGTAAAAATACCGTTGCGTGTGCAACGCAATTGCAGGAGGCTGCGGAGAACACTATTTTCTCTGCGGAGTTGCGATGAATAATTATCTGCCGCTGTTACAAACCACCACGCTGTTTGCGGGTCTTTCCGCTGCGGAGCTCAACACGCTGCTGTCCCGGCTGGGGGCAAGTGTGCGCAGCTACGGCAAGGGCGAAGCCCTTGTGTTGGCGGGGGAACCCAGCCGCCGGGTAGGCATCGTGCTGTCCGGCGAGCTGGAAGCCTACCGTCCGGCGCCGGGCGGGGCACGCATCCCCATTGCCCGGGTAGAGCCGGGCGGGGTGTTCGGGGACGTGCTGGGCGGTTCCAGCCTGTCCAGCCCGGTCACCGTGCTGGCTGCCGCCCCCTGCGAGGTACTGCTGCTGCCCTACGAGCGGCTGCTGCTCTCGGACGGCAGCCCCGCCCACCAGCGGGTGGTGCAGAACCTTGTGCGCACCATCAGCGATAAATATTTTTCCCTCTCCCGCCGCATCGACCTGCTGGTGATGAAGAGTCTGCGTGCCAAGGTGGCGGCCTATCTGCTCAGCGAAGCCGCCCGCGCCCACAGCCTGACCTTCAGCATCCCCTTCTCCCGCATCCAGCTGGCGGACTACCTCAACTGCGACCGCAGCGCCCTTTCCCGGGAGCTGAGCACTATGCAGAGGGAAGGGCTCATCGATACCTACCGCAGCAGCTTCAAGCTGTTGGAGCCGGATGCTTTGCAGCAGATGGTGCAATAAAACCCTTTCAGGCGCGCAGCGATGGCTGAAAGGGTCATTTTACAAAAAGGAGCCTTTTATACTATGTCCAAGCCTGTTCTCTGGATCGTGATCCCCTGCTACAACGAGGAGCAGGTGCTGCCCATTACAGCACCCATGTTTCTGGAAAAGATCCACAGTCTGACCGCACAGGGGCTGGTCAGCGATAAAAGCCGGGTGCTCTTTGTCAACGATGGCTCCCGCGACAAAACGTGGGAGCTGATCCAAGGCTTTGCCGCACAGGACGAGCACTATATCGGCATCTCCCAAAGCCGCAACCGCGGCCACCAGAACGCCGTGCTGGCGGGGCTGATGGAGGCGCTGCACAGCGACAGCTGTGACATTACCATCTCCATTGACTGCGACGGTCAGGACGACATCAACGCCATGGACGAGATGGTGAAAAAATATCTGGACGGTGCCGAGGTGGTGTACGGCGTGCGCAGCCGCCGGGACACCGACACCTTCTTCAAGCGGTTCACCGCCGAGGGCTTTTATCATGTGATGAACGCCTTGGGCGCGGATATCGTGTTCAACCACGCAGATTACCGCCTGATCAGCACCCGCGTGCTGGAAAGCTTTGCGGATTACAAGGAGGTCAACATCTTTTTGCGGGGCATGGTACCGCTGGTGGGCTTTACCCACGATGTGGTCACCTACGAGCGCCACGAACGTCTGGCCGGTGAGAGCCACTACCCCCTGAGCAAGATGCTGGCACTGGCCTTTGACGGCATTACCAGTCTTTCCAACAAACCCATCCGCATCATTACCGGTGCGGGCATCGTGGTAAGCCTTGTCAGCTTTATCGGGGTCATCTGGGCCATCGTGTGCGCCGCCATGGGCAGCAGCGTGGCAGGCTGGGCGTCCACCGTGTGCATCGTCTGCTTTATGGGCGGCGTGCAGCTGGTGTGTCTGGGCGTGATCGGCGAGTATATCGGCAAGATCTATATGGAAACCAAAGCCCGCCCGCGCTATATCATCTCGGAGCGCACATGGGCTCCCTACGAAAAGAAATATCACGGATGAGCAAGCAAAGCTGGAAGGGCAGCACCCTTCTGAACCCGGAGCCGCCGGTACTGGTATCCTGCGGCGGGCTGGATAAGCCCAACCTTATCACCATCGGCTGGACAGGCACCATCTGCACCCAGCCCAGCATGGTATCCATCAGCGTGCGCCCGGAGCGGTACAGCCATCAGCTGCTGTGCGAGAGCGGGCAGTTCGCCATCAACCTGCCCACCGAAAAGCTGGTGCGCGCCATTGACTGGTGCGGTGTGAAGAGCGGCCGCGATGTAGATAAATTTGCCGCCTGCGGCCTGCACGCCGCCCCGGGCAGCGTGCTGACCGACTGCCCGGTGCTGGAGGAAAGCCCGGTCAACTTGGAGTGCCGCATCACTCAGCGCATCCCGCTGGGCAGCCACGACCTGTTTTTGGCCGAGGTGGTGGCCTGCGATGTGGACGAGAGCCTGCTGGACGAAAAAGGCAAGCTGTGTCTGGACAAGGCAAACCTCATCGTGTACAGCCACGGCGAGTATCTGGCCCTTGGCAGAAAGCTTGGCACCTTCGGCTACAGTGTGCGGAAGAAAAAGCCCGCAAAACGTAAGAAATAACAAAAAGGCGATGCCGTGCGGCATCGCCTTTTTGTTATTTACTTCTCGTGTTTTACCCGCTGGATATCTCCCAGATCGTAAGGGGTATTCTGGTAAACATAATAGTTCAGCCAGTTTTCATACAGCAGGTGGGCGTGGGCGCGCCAGCGGAACAGCGGCGGCTTTGCGGGGTCATCGTCCGGGTAGTAGTTGGCAGGCACATGGATGGGCAGACCCTTGGCTACGTCCCGCTTATACTCGGCATCCAGCGTGTACTTATCGTACTCCGGGTGACCGGTGACGAAGATCTGCCGTCCGTTCTCGGTGCTCATCAGGAAGGGCCCGGCGGCGTCGCTCTCGGCCAGAATGCGCAGGGCGGCGCAGTTGTCCACATCCTCCCGGCAGATGCCGGTATGGCGGCTGTGGGGGGCGTAGAACACCTCATCAAAGCCGCGCACCAGCGGGTTTGCCGGGCGGGTGACCCGGTGCTCGAACACGCCGAACATCTTTTCCGGCAGCAGCTGCTTGCGCACGCCGTAGTGGTAGTACAGCCCGGCCTGTGCGCCCCAGCAGACATGAAGGGTGGAGTAGACGTTCGTTTCACTGAAGTCCATGATCTCGCACAGCTCGTTCCAATAGTCCACCTGCTCAAAATCCATGGTCTCCACCGGCGCACCGGTGATGATCATGCCGTCGTAGCGGTTGTTCTTCACCTCGTCAAAGGTCTTGTAAAAAGCCTCAAGGTGAGCAGCCGACACATGGGTGGCAGAGTGGCTGGCAGTTTGCAGCAGGGTCATGTGCACCTGCAGCGGGGTGTTTGCCAGCAGCCGGGCGATCTGGGTCTCGGTGGCGATCTTGGTGGGCATCAGGTTCAGGATCAGGATCTCCAGCGGGCGGATATGCTGCGCCAGCGCCCGCTCCCGGTGCATGACAAAGACGTTTTCTTCGTACAGGGCATCAAAGGCGGGTAAGGTCTTGGGGATGATCAGCGGCATAGGATGGTTGCTCCTTTGCTAGATGATCCAAAAATGGCTCCGCGTTCGCTTTGCCATCTTCAGAGGAATCATGATTTTTGATTTCACATTTGTCGCTGCCTGTTGGCCGCGACAAATGTATTTTCACGGGAGGGAATCATACCTTATCCAGTGCCTGCGCGATATCGGCGATGAGGTCCTCGGCGGATTCCAGACCGCAGCTCATGCGCACCAGCTCGGCGGGCACACCGGCGGCAGCCAGCTGCTCATCGTTCATCTGACGGTGGGTGCTGGAAGCGGGGTTCAGGCAGCAGGTGCGGGCATCTGCCACATGGGTCTCGATGGCGGCAAGCTTCAGCTCCTTCATAAAGGTGCTGGCAGCCTGACGTCCGCCAGCCAGACCAAAGCTCACGACGCCGCAGCTGCCGTTTGGCAGGTACTTCTGCGCCAGTGCGTGGTAGGGGCTGCTTTCCAGCCCGCAGTAGTTCACATAGGCCACCTTGGGGTGGCTTTCCAAGAACTGTGCCACCGCCATGCCGTTGGCGCAGTGGCGCTGCATCCGAACGTGCAGGCTTTCCAGACCAAGGTTCAGCATATAGGCGTTCATGGGGGACTGCATAGAGCCGAAGTCCCGCATCAGCTGCGCGGTGGCCTTGGTGATGAAAGCCCCCTCCTTGCCAAAGCGCTCGGCGTAGGTAATGCCGTGGTAGCTGTCGTCCGGGGTGCACAGACCCGGGAACTTGTCGGCGTGCGCCATCCAGTCGAACTTGCCGCCGTCCACGATGGCACCGCCCAACACCGCGCCGTGACCGTCCATGTACTTGGTGGTGGAGTGGGTCACGATGTCCGCGCCCCACTCAAAGGGGCGGCAGTTGACCGGCGTGGGGAAAGTGTTGTCCACCATCAGCGGCACGCCGTGGGCGTGGGCAGCCTTGGCAAACTTTTCAATGTCCAGCACGGTCAGGGCGGGGTTTGCGATGGTCTCACCGAACACCACCTTGGTGTTGGGCTGGAAGGCAGCGTTCAGCTCCTCCTCGGTGCACAGGGGGTCTACAAAGGTGGCAGTGATGCCCATCTTTGCCATGGTGACCGAAATCAGATTGAAGGTGCCGCCGTAGATGGTGCTGGAGGCCACGATGTGGTCCCCTGCCTCGCAGATATTGAACAGGGCAAAGAAGTTTGCGGCCTGTCCGCTGGAGGTAAGCATGGCGGCAGTGCCGCCCTCCAGCTCGCAGATCTTTTTGGCTACCATGTCGCAGGTGGGGTTCTGCAGACGGGAATAGAAATAGCCGTCTGCTTCCAGATCGAACAGCTTGCCCATGTCCTCGCTGGTGGCGTACTTGAAGGTGGTGGACTGGATGATGGGGATCTGACGGGGCTCGCCATTGCCGGGGGTGTAGCCGCCCTGCACACAGATGGTATCACGGTTCATACAACATACTCCTTTGCTGGTTTTTTGGTCGGGAAGGACGATTCCCCGCAGGAGAGCTGTCTCCGGCGGGGAATCGAAAATTCAAAGTTTTTTATTTCCGCAGGCGCTTATCGCTCTTGGTGGCCCACAAAGTACCCACAGACTGGAACGCTTGCACCATCAGCACCAGCAGCACCACACAGACGATCATGATGTTGGTCTGGTAGCGGTAGTAGCCGTAGGACAAGGCGATCTTGCCCAGACCGCCGCCGCCGATGACGCCGGACATGGCGGAATAGCCCAGAATGGTGGTCAGTGCGGTGGTCATGCTGGAGATCAGGCCGGGCAGGCACTCCGGGATCATGACCTTGGTGATGATCTGGAAGGGGGTCGCGCCCATGCTCTGGGCAGCTTCCACCACGCCTTCATCCAGCTCCCGCAGGCTGGTCTCCACCAGACGTGCCACAAAGGGGAAGGCGGCGACCACCAGCGGAACGATGGTGGCCTTGGTGCCCACCGTAGTGCCCACGATGGCGCGGGTAAGCGGGAACACGCAGATCATCAAAATCAGGAAGGGCACGCTGCGCAGGATGTTGATGACGATATTGATCAGATGCATCAGCCAGCCGGGCAGGGGCAGAATGCCGTCCTTGTCACCGGCTACCAGCAGCACACCCAGCGGCAGACCCAGCACCAGCGCAAAGGCGGTGGAGAGCACCGTTACATAAAAGGTCTCCCAAATGGCAAAACCGTAATCTGCGATATTCATATACCGGTCACCTCCTCTACCGTTACGCCGGACTGGCTGCGCATATATTCCATAGCCTGCTGTGCAAGCGCAAGCTCTGCGGGCAGCTTGAGCAGCATGGAGCCGTAGCACTGGCCGCTCAGATCACGGGTATCGGCGCTGAGCACCGACACCAGAATGCCCTTTTCGGCGGCAAGGCTTGCCACCAGCGGCTTTGCAGTGGAGGAACCGTTAAAGGTAACGCGCACCACATGGTCATCCGGCGCAAAGCAGGAAAGATCCCGCGCTGCGCTGCCGCCGTTGGGAGCTACCAGACGCTTGGCGGCTGCCGTTTTGGGGTTTGCAAAAATTTCCTGTACCGAGCCCTGTTCCACGACCACACCGCCGTCCAGAATGGCCACGCTGTCGCAGATCTCCTCTACCACGCTCATCTGGTGGGTAATGACCACCACGGTGATGCCCAGTTTGCGGTTGATATCCTTGATCAGGGTCAGGATGGAGTGGGTGGTGTTGGGGTCCAGCGCACTGGTGGCCTCGTCGCACAGCAGCACCTTGGGGTTAGTAGCCAGTGCGCGGGCAATGGCGATGCGCTGCTTCTGACCGCCGGACAGCTGTGCCGGGTAGGCGTTGGCCTTATCCGGCAGCCCCACCATCTCCAGCAGCTCCATGGCGCGCTTTTCCGCCTCGGCCTTTTTTACGCCTGCCAGCTCCATGGGGAAGCAGACATTCTTCAGACAGGTGCGCTGCATGAGCAGGTTGAACTGCTGGAAGATCATGGTGATCTCCCGGCGGCGCTTGCGCAGCGAGGCGGGAGACAAAGTCTCCATTGCCACGCCGTCGATCACCACGCTGCCGCCGGTGGGGCGCTCCAACAGGTTGATGCAGCGCACCAGCGTGGATTTGCCCGCACCGGACATACCGATGATGCCGTAGATGGAGCCATCGGGAATGGTGAGGTTGATATTCTGCAGCGCTTTCACCGCGCCATCCTTCATCTGGAAGGTCTTGGAAAGGTACTTGAGTTCGATCACAGAAATTGCTCCTTTAGCTTGGAAGTTGTTTTCGTAAGCGGGGTGCGCCGGATGGCGAGGATTTTTACCCGCAGACAAGGCGATTTTTCGCAGCAATCCTTGCTGGATTGCAAGGGAAAGCAACGCAGTATGCGGGCAAAAAGACCGTTCAGCCGGTGTGCAATGCTTATGAAAACGGCTTCTTAACCCTCGATGGGTGCCAGACTGTCCTGCTTGCCGCCGTAGATGCCCATGGGCTCTACGTGAATACCGGCAACAGTTACCAGATGGGTACCCTTTTCGGCGTTGAAGTTGTCCAGATACGGCTGATGCTGGAAGTAGTTGGTGTCTACCTGACCGTCCTCGACGATCTGGTTGGGGATCACATAGTCGTCGTACTCCTGGATATCCAGCGTGATGCCCTTGGCGGCAAGGATCTCCTTGCACACCTCCAGCACCTCGCAGTGGGGAGCGGGAGTAGCGGCGCAGCTGACGGTCTGGCCGTTCAGAGCGTCATAATCCACAGTGGAATCGTAGCCGTCGGTGGGGTTCTCCACAACGGACACCACGGAGCCCTTGTAGGTCTCGTCCATGAAGTCCTTCACCTTCTGGCTCTGCAGGGCAGCAGCCAGAGCCTTGATCTTAGGCTCCTCCTGATTGCCGTCCTTGCACACCAGAATGTTGACGTAAGCAGAAGAGCCGTCCTCCATGGCCAGTGCATCGGTCATGGGGTTCAGACCGGCAGAGATGGCGTAGTTGGAGTTGATGACGGCGTAGTCCTCGTCCTGCAGGACGTTGGGCACCTGAGCGGCCTCCACCTCGTCCACGGTGACGTTCAGGGGGTTCTCCTCAATGTCGTTCTTGGTAGCGGTCAGGCCTGCGTCTGCCTTCAGCTTGAAGAAGCCGTTCTTCTCCAGCAGGGTCAGGGCGCGGGCCTCGTTGGTGGTATCGTTGGGCACAGCCACCTTGATCTTGTCCAGCTTAGCAGCGGCAGAGGATGCCACGCTGCCAGATGCAGCGGCGGAAGAAGCAGTGGAAGAAGAACCACCGCAGGCAGTCAGGGCAGCGGCTGCGGCTGCCACACCGGTAACTTTCAGAAAATCTCGACGAGTAATCATAGTTTTGTTCCCTCTCTATTGTTCTCTATTATGTACTGCGGCCCGCACGGCACCTTTCCGCACGCGGCCTTGAACGGGTGCATGAAAAATGCCCCCGTCCTTACGAGCCTTAGACTCTGCAAGGACGGAGGCATGAACATACTTCCGTGGTACCACCTTGGTTCACTGTACCCTTACAGATACAGCCTCGATGCTGCGGCAGCGTATACTGCTTACAGCCGGACGCTGTAACGGGCGCATCCCGTTGCGGGCTTAGCACTCCTGCGCCTCGTCCGCACGGCTCCGAGACCATTTTCAGCTTCCTGTTTCCTGCCCTTTTCCACCGCCCGGGCTCTCTGGTAAGGATCAATGCGAAGGCCTACTCTTCTCTTCACAGCCATTTTTGTGATATTGACACTATAATAAACCCATCGGCGGCATTTGTCAACACCTTCAACGAAGTTTTTGGGTAGGGATATGGCTTCCGGCCTGCTGCTGCGCCCGTTTTGCTTGACAATGCGCACAAAAAAGGTTATACTATAACTACAAAAGGCACTGCGACAAGCGGTTGGCCCTTTAGGTTTTTAGTTTAACTTTTATTCAAAGAAAAACCGTCACCTGTGGGGGGTGGCGGTTTTTACTTTCTTACCTTGATCGTAAACGTAAATCCAAACAAGTGGAATGTCAAAGTAATAGGCATATTCTCACCTCCTTCCGGAAGTGAGAGCCAACCGCCTGCCGTATGTGCAGTACCTTTCGGTCGCTTTTCAGCGACAAAATGATTATAACATATTCCGACCCTTTTCGCAAGAAAGCTCTGGTGTTTCCAGAGCTTTTTATTATACACCCTTGTATGCGGCTGGTGCACATGATAAAATAGGGTATCATCTTTTGCAAGGAGAGCAGGCAATGAACAGCAGAGACCCTTTTCCCGATGAAGAGCTGCGCCGCCGCATCATGGATTTTATCATGGCCGCAGGGCAGACCCTGCTGGAAAACGGCGCAGAGGTGTTCCGGGTGGAGCAGACCATGGAGATCATGGCGTGCAGCTTCCATTTGCGGGAGTTCCACGTTTATGTGCTGACCAACGGCATTTTTGCCAGTGCCGGCACTGCCGAGATCAGCGAGGTGCGCAACGTGCCGGTGCGCACCACCCATCTGGGGCGGGTAGCGGCGGTGAACGAGCTTTCCCGCCAGATCGCCCAGACCGGAATGACCTTGGACGAAGCCGAGAGCCGTCTGGTGCTGGCGCGGCAGCTGCCCTTCCCCAAAGACCATGTGCAGCTGCTTTCCGGGCTGTGCGGGGCGTTCTGCTTTGCCATGATGTTCGGCGGCAACCTGCGCAGCGCGCTGGCAGCTGCCGGAGCAGGGGTGGCGGCCAGCTGGTACCTGCTGTGGTGCGGACGGCACGAGGTGCCCGGCGGCTTTCAGAAGATCAGCACCGCCGCGCTGATCACGCTGGTGTGCATTCTGCTGTGCAATCTGCTGCACACCTCTGCCAGCCACGCCATCATCGGTACGCTGATGATCCTGACCCCGGGCATCGCCTTCACCATGGGCATCCGGGACTTTGTGCAGGGCGACTACCTTTCCGGCACCATCCGCATGATCGACGCTTTGCTCATTGCCGCCAGCATTGCCATCGGCACCGGTCTTGTGCTGCGGCTGTACACGGTACTTACGGGGGTGGTCGTGGTATGATGTCCCTTACAGCTGTACAGATCAGTGAGCTGACGGCGCAGTTTTTTCTGGCCGGGCTGGGCACGCTGAGCTTTGCCATCCTGTTTGCGTGCCCCCGGCGCTGCCTGCCTTACTGCGCACTGGTGGGCGCTGTGGGCTGGCTGTGGTACGAACTGCTGACCCTGCTGGGCGCAGACGCCGCCACGGCCTCCCTGCTGGCGGTCATTCCGCTTACCATCCTTACCCGCGTGTTTGCCATTACCCAAAAAACGCCGGTCACGGTGTTTTTGCTGTCCGGCATCTTTCCGCTTGTGCCGGGCGCGGGCATCTACTACACCGCCTACTATTTCATCCAGAACGAAAACGCCCTTGCCCTTGCCAAGGGCATCAGTACCTTTAAAATCGCCGTGGCGCTTGCCATTGGCATCAGTCTGGTGCTGTGCGTTCCGCTGCCGAAAAAGCGGAAATGACCCGTTGTTTTCCAAGCTACTTATAAATAAGGAGTGATCTCTATGAACGCAATGGAACTTCTGACTACCCGCCGCACCTACCGCCGGTTTGCACAAAAGGCCGTGCCGCAGGACGTGGTGGACGATATCGTACAGGCCGTGCGGCTGTCCTCCTGCGGGGCAAACCGGCAGGCCGTGCGTCTGGTGCTGGTGCAAAGCCCGGAGATGGTAGCCAAGGTGCAGCCGCTGGTCAAGTGGGCTGGCTATCTGCCGCCGGAGCAGGGCACGCCCAAGGCGGACGAGCTGCCCACCTTTTATGCAGCCGTGGTGCAGGACACCGCCATCCCCGGCGACCTTGCCACCGACACCGGCATTGCGCTGGCAAACATGACCCTTGCCGCATGGGACAAGGGCGTGGGCAGCTGCATCATGGGCGCGATCAATAAGCCCGCCCTGACCGCGCTGCTTGGCATTGAGGAGCCGCAGAAGCTGGCCTTTATGGTGGCTTTCGGTTACCCCACCCACAAAGCCTGCATCGTCCCCATGACCGAGCAGACCGGCGTAAAGTACTATCTGGACGAAAACCGCGACTACTGCGTGCCCAAGCGCAGCGCGGAGGAGCTTGCAAGAAGCCTGTAAAAGCCGGTTTATACTGCATATATTCATACATTTTCTCCGTTATTGCATAAATGTTTGCAAAATCGTTTCAATTTCACGGATTATTATGCACAAGTATTGACTTTTTGTTTTGTACAAACTATACTAAGTGCGTTCCCCGAAAGCGCGATGAATCGCATCCCATCGGGGCCAAGCAAACTATATTGCATAGATCGAGGAGTGTTTGAATATGAAAAAGATCTCTCGCCGCAGCTTTCTGGCTGCCGCTGCTGTTTCCGTTGCCGCTCTGGCTATGACTGCCTGCGGCGGTTCCGCAAGCTCTGCTGCTTCCTCTGTGGCAAGCTCTGCCGCTTCCTCCGAGGCTGTTTCTTCCGCCGCTGCTGAACTGACCACCGTGGAGACTGGTAAGCTGACCATGGCTACCAACGCCACCTTCCCTCCGTACGAGATGACCACCGACTCCGGTGAGCTTGAGGGCATCGATGTGGACACCGCCAAGGCCATTGCTGAGAAGCTGGGTCTGGAGCTGCAGATCGATGACATGGACTTTGACGCCGCACTGCTCAGCGTGCAGCAGGGCAAGGCCGACATCGTGATGGCTGGCGTTACCGTGACTGACGAGCGCAAGGCTGTGATGGACTTCTCTGACAGCTACGCAACCGGCATCCAGTCCATCATTGTTCCGAACGATTCCGACATTGCTTCTCCCGATGATCTGGCCGGCAAGAAGATCGGTACCCAGCGCGGCACCACCGGCTACATCTACTGCTCCGATGACTTCGGCGAGGACTCTGTTGTGGCCTACGACAGCGGTCTGACTGCCGTGCAGGCACTGAACAACGGTCAGGTGGATGCAGTGGTCATCGACAACGCTCCCGCTACGGAGTACGTCGCTGCCAACCCCGGCCTGAAGGTGCTGGATACCAGCTACGCCGAGGAAGATTACGCCATCGGCATGGCAAAGGGCTCTGCTCTGGAGGACGCTGTCAACAAGGCTCTGGAGGAGCTGAAGGCTGACGGCACCCTGCAGGCCATCGTGGACAAGTACATCAACGCAAACTAAGCTGTGTACCCCGTATGATCCCCGTACCCGAGGAGGCGCCCCACGCAGGGGCACCTCTTTTTTTGGAAAAAAGTGGTTACAATTTATTGACAAACAGAAAGTGAGGATGTGAATGGCTGCGCAATACGAACTGCTCAAAGAGCTGCTCAACAGCGGCACAAAGCTAAGCTTTGGACAGGATTTCTTCTTCAAGTTTTATCAGGCCTTTCTGCTGAAGGACCGCTGGATGCAGTACATCAGCGGTGTGGGCACTACCCTGCTGGTCACCGCGCTGGCGCTGGCGCTGGGCGTGGTGCTGGGCAGCGTGGTGGCACTGGTGCGCGTGACCCACGACCAGCAGCGCCCCGGCCACAAAAACGCGGTACTGGGCTTTTTTAACGCGGTGTGTCAGCTGTACACCACCATCATCCGCGGCACGCCCATGATGGTGCAGCTGCTGATCATGAGCATGGTCATTTTTTCCAACAGCCGCAATTTTACTATGGTTGGTGCACTGACCTTGGGCATCAACTCCGGCGCGTATGTATCCGAGATCATCCGCGGCGGCCTGATGGCAGTGGACCCCGGCCAGATGGAAGCCGGGCGCAGCCTTGGCCTGAACTACATGACCACCATGGTGGTCATCATCATCCCGCAGGCCATCCGCGCGGTGCTGCCTGCACTGGGCAACGAGTTTATCATCCTGCTCAAGGATACTTCCCTGATCACCACCATCGGCGGCAAGGAGCTGCTGTATGCCGCACAGGGCATTATGAACCGCACCTACGAAGCCATGTTCCCCCTGCTGGGCGTTGCATTGATCTACCTGATCCTTGTTATGCTGTTTACATGGCTGCTGAGCAAGTTTGAGAGGAGGCTGGCACAAAGTGACCGATAAGATTTTGGAAGTACGCGGCCTGACCAAGACCTATGGCGGCGTAAAGAAGCGCGGCGCAAAAAAGGCCGACCCCACGCTGGACGTGCTGAAGGGCATCGACCTTGACATCTACCGCGGCGACGTGGTTTGCCTGATCGGCCCTTCCGGCTGCGGCAAGTCCACCTTTCTGCGCTGCCTGAACCGGTTGGAGACCCCCTCCTCCGGCTCTATCAAGTTTGAGGGGGTCGAGGTGGACGAAGCACACATCGACGCCGTGCGCCAGAAGATGGGCATGGTGTTCCAGCACTTCAACCTGTTCCCCCACCTGACCGTGAAAAAGAACCTTGAGCTGGCACCCAGTCTGCTGAAGCTGAAGGACAAGGACGCCATCTCTGCCCGCGCAGACGAGCTGCTGGCCCGCGTAGGTCTGGCTGACAAGGCCAACGCCTACCCCAAGAGCCTGTCCGGCGGTCAGCAGCAGCGCATCGCCATTGCCCGTGCACTGGCCATGGACCCGGACGTGATCCTGTTCGACGAGCCCACCAGCGCCCTTGACCCCGAGATGGTGGGCGAGGTGCTGGAGCTGATGAAGGAGCTGGCACACACCGGCATCACCATGCTGGTGGTCACCCACGAAATGGGCTTTGCCCGCGAGGTGTCCAACCGGGTCATCTTCATCGATGATGGCAAAATTCAGGAGGATGAGTCGCCGCAGGAGCTGTTCACCAACCCCAAACACCCCCGCCTGAAAGCCTTCCTCTCCAAGATGCTGTAAAGAGTTTTTAAACAAAATGCCGGACAACCTGCGGGTTGTCCGGCATTCTGTTTTCTTTATTTTTCTTACATTACATCCGTATCCGCTGCGCGGCGCGGGCGATGGAGGCAAGCAGCGCCACAAGGCGCTTTTCGTCCATCTGGCCGCAGTAGCTGGTAAAGGTGTAGTAGCACCCCTGCACGCAGAAGGACAGCACCACCTTGCGCACTACGTCCGTCTCAAAGGTGGGGTCGGTCTGGGCGATGCACTGGCACATGGCCTGCTCCACCCGGTTGATGAACAGTCCCTGCCGGGAGCCGGAGAAGAGCACGGTGATCTCCTCCCGATGCTCGGCAAAGGCGCGGAACATCTCCCGTGCAAGCCACTCGGTGCGCTCGCTCACATCGCTGGCGGTCAGGCGGGGCAGGCTTTCCACCACCGCCTGCACCATCTCGTCCTCCATGGCGTTGGCCAGCGCATAGATATCCTGATAATGGGCGTAAAATGTGGATTTATTGATGCAGGCGCGGTCGCACAGCTCCTTGACACGGATCTTCTCCACCGGTTTTTCGGTGCGCAGCTCCATAAAGGCCTGTTTGATAGCGCGCTCGGTCTTTTCAATGCGGATATCCAGAAAACCCACCTCTTTTGCTTTTTTGTTGATTTTCCAACGTTTTTCCGGTTTTGCGGATAGACAAGCCCCGCAGCCCTTTTTATACTGGGTATAAGCGCCGCAACGTTACTCCTTGCGGTACAAAAGCCCCTGCTGCTCCAAAGCTGCGCGGATGCGGGCAAAGGTGTCCTTATCCGGGCAGCGCAAAGTGTGCAGGTGCACGCCGCCGGTCATGCGGCTCAAAAGGCTCTCGGGCGCATCCGCCGCCTGACGGATAAAGTTGTCCACGTCGTACCGGTTGCACAGGTTCAGCGTGGCGCGGATCTCGCCGTATAGGCTGTTTTCCACCGCCACATCCACCACTGTGCCGCCCTGATCCACCACAGTGTACAGCTCCCGGCGCATCTCCTCCTGCGTGCGGTGCACACAGGCCAGAATGCCGGTATAGCCCTTTTCCGCCGGGTGCAGCTGGTAGCCCCGGGGGGTGGCATCGATCTGCGCCCCTCCGGCACGCAGCAGCGCCACATCCCCTACCACGATCTGCCGCGACACCCCCAGCTCTGCCGCCAGTGTGCTGGCGCTTAAAGGGGCACCGGCGCTGTTCAGCCGGGTCAGGATGCGTTCTCTGCGCTGTGCTGCATTCATAGGGGTTCAGGCTTCCTTTCCGTAAAACAACTTTTCTCTCCTTATTGTAGCAAAACGCGGCAAAATGTGCAAGGTTATTCCAATCTCAGCAGGGTGGCGTAATTGGAGGGCAGCTGCACCTTCATGCGGTTCCACTCGGTAGAGACCAGCACTTCCTGTGCGCCTACGGTGTCTGCCATCAGGTCGGTGACCTTGGCTGTTTCCACCGGCAGCTGAAACTCCAGCTGTGCGGGAGTATCGCCGTTATTCAGCACCGCTACCACCGCCTTGCCGTCCAGCACCCGGGCAAAAGCATAGCACTGGGTGGTGAGCTGCAGCTCTTTTACCTTGCCGTAGGTCATTTCCGGCAATTCAGCCTTGCATTTCCCCAGAACTTTGTATACACTGGTAACAGGATTTGTGCGTTCTGCATCAGCGTAGTCGCTAAGCTCCAGACAGGGGCGCAGCGGCCAGTCGCTGCCCCACTCCTTTTTGCCCTCGATGCCGAACTCCGAGCCGTAGTAGATGGACGGGATGCCCCACAGGCTGTACACCAGAATGGCAATGTGCCGGATATGCTCCCGGTTGCGCAGCTTGTTGGGCAGACGCTCCACATCGTGGTTATCTGAGAAGAGATACAGCCGGGTGTCGTGGCACAGCCCCTGCAGTCGGCGCATAGTGTGAGCAATTTCAAAATAGTTGTGGTCGTTGTGGCCGCTCCACAGACCCTTGTGCAGCTCGTAGTTGGTAACGGAGTGCAGCATTTCCGGGTTTGCCCAGCGGCTGTAATCGCCGTGGATGACCTCGCCCATCAGCCAGAACTCCGGTTTTACCTCGTTTGCCAGACGGCGCAGCCCGCGCATAAAGTCGAAGTCCAGCACGTCGGCTGCATCCAGACGGATGCCGTCGATGTCGAACTGCTCCACCCAGAAGCGGACGGTATCATAATGGTACTGCTGCACCTCCGGGTTGCGCTGGTTCAGCTTGACCAGCAGGTTGTAGCCGCCCCAGTTGCCGTAGGAAAAGCCATCGTTATACTCGTTGTTGCCCCAGAAGTTCACATCGCAGAACCAGTCCTTATAGCGGGCGTTCTCGCGGTTCGACTTCAGGTCCTGGAAGGCAAAGAAATCGCGGCCCACATGGTTGAACACGCCGTCCACGATGACCCGCTGTCCGCGGGCGTGGCAGGCCGCCACAAAGGCCTTGAACTCCTCGTTGGTGCCAAGGCGGCGGTCCACCAGACGGTAGTCGATGGTATCGTAGCCGTGGGAGCCGCTCTCGAACAGCGGGCCGATGTAGATGGCCGTACAGCCCAGCTTTGCCGCGTGGGCTGCCCATGCTTCCAGCTTTGCAAAAGCGCCCGGGGTGGGCTGGCCGTCGTTTTCGTGTGCGCAGCCGCACAGCCCCAGCGGATAAATGTGATAAAATACTGCTTCGTCATACCAAGCCATGATCGTTCGCTCCCATTCTATTGCTTAAAAAGTTGCGCCGCTTGCACGGCGGTAGCAACAGTATACCACAAGATTTGGCAAATATGTGAAAATTTGCCGATTTTTGTCAAGATTCGCTAAGATTATCGGCTATCATGCCGGTAAATAGCCGTTTTTCTTGGATAGTTTGCCCAAATAGCTTTGTACCAACCGGCGCACGGCGCGCCGGTCAACATAGAGAAGTAAGGAGATCTTTGCATGAATTACCCTGTGATCCCCCGCGCGTTTTTTAATGGCGACTGCTTCGATGCCTACCGCATTCTGGGTGCGCACCCCTGCACCGACCCAAACGGCGCCGAGGGCTGGCGTTTTGCCGTGTGGGCACCCGGTGCCACCGCCGTGGAGGTGTGCGGCGGCTTTGACGGCTGGGAGCGCGGCGTGCCCATGGAAAAAGCCGATACCGGCGTGTGGAGCGCCTTTATCCCCGGCCTTGCGGAGGGGGACTTGTACAAATACCGCGTGCACGGCGCGGACGGCAGCACCGTGATGCGCAGCGACCCCTACGCCTTTGCCACCGAGCTGCGCCCCGGCACTGCCAGCAAGCTGACAAAGCTGGATTTCACCTTTGACGACACCGCGTGGATGGAGCGGCGGGACAAATGCCGCAACCGCCCGCTGAATATCTACGAGCTGCACGCCGGCAGCTGGAAGCATAAGCCCGGCGCTACCCGGCCGGACGGCTCGGACGGGTGGTACAACTACGAGGAGCTGGCGCGGGAGCTGATCCCGTGGCTGCTGGAGCATCACTTTACCCATGTGGAGCTGCTGCCGCTGGCAGAGCACCCCTTTGACGGCAGCTGGGGCTACCAGACCACCGGCTACTTCTCGGTGACCAGCCGCTACGGCTCCCCCGCCCAGTTTGCCAGCTTTGTCAACGCCTGCCACCGCATGGGCATTGGCGTCATCATGGATTTTGTACCGGTGCACTTTGCCGCCAATGCTGACGCGCTGGCAAAGTTTGACGGCACCTACCTATACGAGTACGACAGCGACGTGGGGCAGAGCGAGTGGGGCACCTGCAACTTCAACTACTACCGCCGGGAGGTGTGCAGCTTTTTGAGCAGCGCCGCCGGGCTGTGGATGGACGTGTACCACTGCGACGGCATCCGCATGGACGCCGTCTCCCGCGCATTGTACTGGCAGGGCGACCCCAACCGCGGCGTGAATCAGGGTGCGGTGAACTTTTTGCGCAGTTTGAACCACGGCCTGAATGAGCGCTGGCCCACCGGCATCTACATGGCGGAGGACTCCACCAACTTCCTCAAGGTGACCGCCCCCACCCGCTACGAGGGCGTGGGCTTTGACTACAAGTGGGACATGGGCTGGATGCACGACACGCTGGACTACTTTGCCACCCCCTTCGGCGAGCGCCCGGGCTGCTACGGCAAGCTGCTGTTCAGTATGCACTACTTCTACAACGAGCTGTATCTGCTGGCGCTGAGCCACGATGAGGTGGTGCACGGCAAAAAGACCATCATTGACAAGCTGTGGGGCAGCTACGCGGAAAAATGCGCCCAGCTGCGCACCCTGTATTTTTATATGTACACCCATCCCGGCAAAAAGCTGAACTTTATGGGCAACGAGCTGGCACACTTCCGGGAGTGGGACGAAAAGCGGGAGCTGGACTGGAATTTGCTGGAATACCCCTTCCACGATGCCTTCCAGAAATACTTTGCCGCCCTTTGCCGCACCTACGCCTCCGAGCCTGCGCTGTATGACGGCGAGTACAACCCGGACTGCTTTGAGTGGGTGGCAAGCGAAAGCTGTGCCGAGGGCGTGTACGCATGGCTGCGCAAGGGGCGCGGGCAGAACCTGCTCTGCGTCATGAACACACAGGACAGCGCCCACAAAAAGTTCCCTCTGTACCTCAAGTTCCCCTGCAGCGCAGAGCTGGTGCTGGATACCGAGGCCGGCACATGGGGCGGCGTGCACAAGGCGCACCGCAAGCAGAACTTCCACACCACCGACGGCGGTGTGTTTGGCAGGGACTACACCCTGACGCTGGATCTGCCCGCCATGGGCAGCTACCTGCTGCGGCTTACCCCGGAAGCCCCGAACCCGGACGCCGCCCGCCTGAGCGCCAACAAGGCGCTGGCGCAAAAGCGCAAGGCGGCAAAGGCTGCAAAAGCCGCCGCAGAAGTTTCCGATAAGTAATATTTGTGTAAAAATGTCCCGTCTGCTTTAAAAGTGGCGGGACATTCTGCATTTTTCGCCGCCGGGGTGCTGGACAGTGCCTAAGCGAATTGTTATACTGTAGAATGTGAAACTTTGCAAGGAGGGATCTTGTTTCATGTCCGAATCCATTACAAAGCCCCGCGTTTCCGCTGCGGCAAAAATTGCGCTGGCACTGGCCGCAGCGGCGGTGCTGCTGGCTGTTTTTGCACAGGCTGCGCCCGGCAGTAAGTTCTTTTTTCCGCTGGTGAGCCTGTGGTGCAATCTGGCGCTGTTCGCCTGTGTGCTGCTGGTACTGCGGGTGGCAGGGATAAAATTTGACCTGTTCCACAAAGCGGTGATCGTCGGCCTGTGGGCGGCGGCGCTGATCTACTTTTTCTGGGCGCTGAACCGCCGCAGCTTTGTATACATCTGGGATTATGTCAACTATATCAACAAGCAGTACAGCGCCGAAGCCGCCTTTTTGCAAAGCCCGACGGCTGGCTTCCATTACATCTTCGGCTCTTTTGCCGAGGACTACACCAACTTCATTACCCTGTTTCTGGATTTTCCCTTCTGCCTGAGCGACCGCACCGGCGACAGCTTTGCCTTCTGTCAGGTGTTCAGCATCCTGCCCATGCTGCTGGTGCTGCTGGCAGGGCTTACCATCAAGGTGGGGCAGATGCTGCAGGTGAAGAACCGCTTCTGGTACTTCCTTATTGGAATGTCGTGGATGGTCACCTACCCGTGGCTGCGCATGAGTGCCGTGCTCAGCCAGCCGGACTGGTTCGGCCTGATCTTCGGCTTCAGCATCCTGCTGCTCACGCTGGATTTCCGGTTTGAAAAACTGGAGCCGGTGCGCTTTTGCCTGCTGTTTGCTGCCACGGCAGCCATCATCCTCTCCCGCCGGTGGTACTTATATTTTGTAGTGGGCTACTACTTTGCCTACGCGGTGCTGGTGCTGGTAAGCAGCGTGCGCATTGCCCGCACCGGGCAGAAAAAGCAGGCACTCGTGCAGGTGCGCAATCTGGTGCTGTTCGGGCTGATGTCCATGGTGGCCATGCTGGTGCTGCTGTGGCCGATGGTCAGACACATCCTTGCTTACAGCTACGCCGACCGCTACGCCTACTATAATGGCGGCGGCATGGTCACGGAGATCTACCTGCAATACGCCCGCATGGGCCTGATGAACCTTGTGCTCATCGGTCTGGGCCTGTGGTTCTGCCTGAAAAGGAGCAAAATGCCCGCGCTGCCCTGCCTTGCCGGGCTGGAGATCCTGCTGAGCATGCTGCTGTTCACCCGGGTGCAGACCACCGGTTCCCAACATATGCTGCTGTTTTTACCCGGCTGGTTTCTGCTGTTCCTGCTGGGCGCGGCCGCGCTGGCCGAGGGCATCACCCGCCGCCGGAACCTAAAGATCGGCTTCTGGCTGTTCACCATCGCCTTTGCCACCTCGGTGCGCTGCTCCCCGCTGACCACCGTCGCTCTGCCGGATTTTCTCATCGGCCGCACTGTTCTCTCGGCCTCTCTGCAGGAGAGCGCCCGCGATTTTGCCGCCATTGATGACCTGGTCTATGACCGCAAGGATCTGCCCCAGATCAAGGCCATTGCCAACTGGATCGACACCCACTGCGCCGAGGGCGAGATCAGTTACATGATCCCCCACGACACGCTGTACTGCCCGGATCACTTCAAGAACTGCCAGCTGCCCGCAACCCCCATCAACGATAAGCTGACCTTCGGCTTCTCGGTGCCGGGCACCCACAACTTCCCCATGCAGTTCTTTGAGGCAAAATACGTTCTCACCGCTGATCCTTTCCCGCTGACTCATGTAAATGACCCTGAGAACGAGATGTCCCACAAGCTGAACGAGATGTTCCTTGCGGTGCGGGACGAATACTTTGCGCAGGAAGCCACCTTTGATATGGGCAACGGCACCACCTTTACCATCTGGCGGCGCACCGTTGCCCCCACCCGCGCCGAGGTGGAGTACTACCTGAGCGCCTTCAAGAAAGAGGACGCCCAGTACCCGGAGATGTTCTCCGAGATCGCAGAAAGCTGGCTAGCCGCCCGCGGGCTGTAACGCCGCTTTTATAAAAAGGAGTGTTCGACTATGGAACAAACTGCAAACACCATGCCCGCTGCCGCCTTGGGGCAGTACAAGGGGCTTGCCTTCACCCGCCGGGTGCGCCCGGTATCGGAAAAGGCCGTGGAAGCGGATATCGGCAATCTGGCGCGTGTCCATGCGCCCTTTGTGCCGACTGGTGCCCCCGCCGCGCGCGGGATGCGGGTCACGCTGGATTTCGAGGGCTTTCTGGAGGGTGCACCCATCCCGGACAGCCGGATGGAGCAGGTGACCGTGGTGCTGGGCACCGGGCAGCTGATGCCCGCCGCAGAAGAAGCGGTGTACGGCCACTGCGCGGGCGAGACTTTCCGCTTCGACTTCACCTACCCCGCCGAGTTCCGCGTGCCGGAGCTTTCCGGCAAAACCGCACAGTTTGAGATCTGCCTGCACACAGTAGAGCGCAAACAAGTGCCCCCGGTGGACGATGCCCTTGCAAGATCCCTAGGCTATGACGATCTGGACGCCCTGCGGGAGAGCCTGCGGGAGAAAAAGCGTCTTTCCCACGAAGCCAACGCCGACCGCATTGCCGGGGCGGCGCTGCTGGATATGGCGGGCGCAAACCTGACCGTGGAGCTGCCCGCAGAGCTGCTGGCGCAGAACGCCGAATACCAGATGACCCAGCTGCGCCAGCGGCTGCGCAAGAGCCAGATGACCATGGAGCTGTACTGCAAGAGCGCCGGGCTGACCCCGGAGCAGGTGCGGGAGGGCTACCGCAAGGAAGCCGAGCGCCAGCTGCGGGCAATGCTGGCGGTGCGCGCCATTGCCGAAGCCGAACAGATCACCGTGACCCAGCAGGAGGTGGACGCCGAGTACGCCCGCCTTTCCAAGCTGCACGACACCCCGGAGGAAGAGATCCGCAAAGTGCTGAGCCGGGACGCCGTAGCCGCCGCCGTGACCAACCAGAAGGTGCAGCGCTTCCTGCTCGACCACGCCGCACTTACCTCTGTTGTGGAAAAGGAGTAAGACCATGGGCTTTTTTACCAGAACTGCAATGGATGCCCTGATGAAGACCACCCATCCAGAGATCAACCGCCGCCAATGCTGGAATTTGCACCCCCACCGCAAGCCCTGCACCACCTGCAAGGATATCTGCCCCTACGGTGAGGAAATTTTCTCCCGCCCGAACCTTGTCAAGGACTGGGACCCCTGCACCGACTGCGGGCTGTGCGTTTCCGCCTGCCGCAGCGGCTGCATTGCACCCTCGCCGGAGCAGGTGCAGCGGGATACCGCCGCAGCGGACTCCGACAGCGATACCATCTGGATCGGCTGTGAAAGATCCACCCGCAAAAACACCGTGGTGCGCAGCTGCATCTGTGCGCTCTCGTGGGAAGCGCTGGCGTATCTGGCGCTGAACAAAAAGATCGTGCTGGACCTGACCCCCTGCGGACAGTGCGAGAACGATCTGTGCGCCGAGCAGCTGCGCAAAGAGCTGACCCGCCTTGTGGACTTTTTCGGTCAGCCGATGTTCGAAGCGCGGTTCTCTCTGGCATACGAGGAAAAAGAGTACCCCTACCATGTGCAGGAACTGACCCGCCGTGAGATGCTGGAGCAGGTGAGCCACGGCTCCAAGAGCGGCACCAAAAAGCTGCTGCAGATGCTGCCCGGCCTGCGCAGCGAAGAGGACAGCGGGGTGGACTTCCGTCTGCTGCTGCACCAGCGCACAAAGCAGCTGAAAGCCGCTATGGAAACGCCCCTGCAGTACGGCTACTATATGCCCAAATTCACCGACAACTGCTTTGGCTGCGGCCGGTGCGAAAAAGCCTGCCGTGCCAACGCTATGAAGTTTGAGGATATGCCGAACGGCCAGACCCGTATGGTGCTTACCCCGTGGAAGTGCAGCGAGTGCGGCGTGTGCATGAACGTGTGCTCCAACAAGGGCTTTGACGGCATGAAGCTTTACCAGCTGACCACCCTTGGCCCCGTGGTGCTGCACAAGTGCACCAAGACCCTGTGCAAACAGTGCGGCAAACCCATTGCCCCGGACAGCGCCGAGGGACTGTGCTCGGTGTGCCGCATCAAGGCACGTACCCAGAAGCGGCAGGAGGAAGCGCGTCTGCGTGCCGAGCAGCTGAAAGCCGAACGCGCCGCCAAAGCCGCCGAGGATGCCGCCAAGGCAGCGGAAAACACTGTGGAACCCGCCGCCGAAGCTGCCGCTCAGACCGCAAAGACCGCCGCTGCCGCCCTGCCCGATACCATCCCCGCCGGGCAGAGCGCTTCCCCTGCCAACGTCACTGCGCCCAGTCTCGGAAAGCAGGTTTCCGAATAATAGCCGGACGATTTGACGATTCAGAATGCGCTCCGCGTTGCTTTGCGCATAAATAGCGGAAAAAAGATTTTTATTTTCGGGATAGCGGAGCGCCTGCGGGCGCTCCGCTATCCCATTTTCACGGGAGGGGTCAGCCCCTGCCCCGGTGGAAACTATTTGACGTTGCGCCCAAACAATGCTATACTGGGCTTAAAGTTACCGTTGGTAGCCGATGGACTTGTTACAGAGAGGTAACGGATGTGTTTCCGTTACCTCTTTTTTACAAAGAGCGAAAGAGGTTTTTATGATGCATCATGCTTTTTCCCGCCGTCAGTTTTTGAAGGCCGGCGGTGCAGCAGCCCTTTCCACCGCTGCTGCCGGGCTGCTGAGCAGCTGCGGCGGCTCCTCTGCGGGTGGCACTGCCGCAGCCGGCGACAGCACCACCTACACCGTACTGTATGCCCGTCAGCCCGCCTCCCTGAACTACCTGATCTGCTCTGCCGACCCGGACCTGTACCACGGCACCCACTGCGTAGACACGCTGGTGGAGTACGACAGCCGCGGCAAGATCCGTGAAGGGCTTGCCACCAGCTGGGAGTGGGACGCCGACACCCTGACATGGACTTTCCACCTGCGGGACGAGAACTGGGTGGACTATACCGGCGCAGTGCTGGGCCCCGTGACCGCGCAGGACTTTGTGGACGCGCTGGCTTATCTGCTGGACCCGGACTACGCTTCCGGCACTGCCAGCCTTGTCACCCCCTATGTGGCCGGGGCTGAGGACTACTATAACTACTGCGTCTGGCGCAACAATGCCAACAACGGTACCGTGGCCGAGGACGGCACCCGCTATGCCATCGACGCCGCAGGCACCGTGACCCTGACCGCCGCCGATGGCAGCACCACCACCTGCCCTGCCGTGGATTTTTCCTCCGTGGGCGTTTGTGCCGTGGATGAGCACACCCTGACCTATACTCTGAACTACGACTTCCCGGGCTTTTTGAGCCTTCTGAACTACGCCCCCTTCGAGCCCGCCTACGGCCCCATGCTGGCAGAGCTGGGCGACCAGTTCTGCACCAGCGCCGAGACCGCCTGCAACTGCGGTGCGTTCTATCTGGCGGAGTACACCCCGCTGGAAAGCTGGGTGATGAAGAAAAACCCCGAAAACTACGATAAGGACAACGTGTACATCGACACCATCCGCTACATCTACAATCAGGAGGCGCTCATCAGCGGCCCGGAGATGGTGCGGCGCGGCGAGATCGACCAGGCCACCATCAGCTCGGACATTCTGGACAGCTGGCTGGCAGACGATACCACCAAGGACATGGTGTCCATGGAGCGCCCGGAGACCGGCAAGAGCTACTTCTATTTCTTCAACTTCCTGCCCTACGCCCACCAGTTCCCCAACTGGAACACCACCGGCGTGGACGCCCAGTACCAGCCGGACAACTGGGCCAAGGCGGTGAACAGCACCAACTTCCGCAAAGCGTTCCTCTACGCCATCAACCCCGCCGTCACGCTGGCGGTCACTGCGCCGGAAGGGTACGAGAACTACAAGCTGCACACCATCACCCCGCCCTCCTTCTGCGCAAACAGCAAGGGCGTGGACTACACCGAATGCGGCGCGCTTGCCAACGTGACCGACCACTTTAACGAAGCCACCGCCAAGCAGTACCGCGATGCCGCCGTGCAGGAACTGACCGCTGCGGGGGCTACCTTCCCCATCAAGGTACAGTACCCCTACAACCCCGCCGTGGTGGACTGGGACAAGCAGTGTCAGGTGTTCAAGCAGCAGGTGGAGGGCGTACTGAACGACGGCTTCGACTTTGTGGAGATCATCATCACGCAGGGGCCGTCCGATAACTTCCTGAATGCAGTGCGCCGCGCGGGTGCCTATGAGTTCATGTCCTACTACTGGGGCGCGGACTACTCCGACCCCGAGACCGAGGTGTACCCCTTCTATCAGGAAGCGGGCGACCGGGGCACCTGCTACGCCTTTCTGCGCACCGGCGTGGAGGACGGCATCATCACCGGCGAGACCGCCGGCTATGTGATGACCTACATGGACATGGTAGAAAAGGCCAAGGCCATCACCGCCGACCTCGACGCCCGGTACGCCGCCTTTGCCGATGCCGAGGCGTATCTCATTGAGAATGCGCTGGTCATCCCGCTTAGCCTGCCGGTGCCGCCCTACATCGCCACCCGGCTGAACCTGTGGGAGGGGCAGTACGCCCCCACCGGCTTTTCCTCGAACCGTCTCAAGGGCATCCATATCCTTGACCATTACGTCTCCATGGACGAGTATAACCACAACCGGGATGCACGGTAAGGGCTAGAAAAAAGAGAGGTGCACACCATGGTGCAATATCTTGCAAAGCGCATCGGGCGCTCAGTGCTGACGCTGTTTATCATCGTGACGCTGGTGTTCTGCCTGCTGCGGCTCATGCCGGTGGAGGGCTACTTTGCAAACTACGAAAAAATGTCCGAGGCGCAGATCCAGGCTGGGCTGCAGGCCATGGGACTTTTAGACCCCCTGCCGGTGCAGGTGGGGCGCTTTTGGAGAAACGCTTTGCACGGCGACCTTGGCGTGAGCCATATCTATAAGGTAAACGCCCCGGTCACCCAGATCTTAGCCCAGAAGCTGCCCATCTCCATCCAGATGGGCGTGCTGGCCATGCTGCTCAGCCTTGTGCTGGGCATTCCGCTGGGGCTTATCATGGGGCAGTACAAGGGACGCTGGCCGGATAAGCTGGGTACGGCGCTTATCGTGCTCATTCAGGCTGTGCCCGCTGCGGTGTACTTTTTGTACATCCAGATGTATGGTACGGCGGCGGTGGGCGTAGGCCTGCTCTTCAACGCCGCAAACTGGCGCTACTGGGTGCTGCCGGTGTGCAGCATGAGCCTTGCAAACCTTGCCTTTTACGCCATGTGGCTGCGCCGCTACATGGTGGACGAAAGCAACAAGGACTATGTCCGTCTTGCCCGCGCCAAGGGCGTGTGCGGGCGGGATATCGCGCTGCACCATGTGTTCCGCAACGCCATGGTGCCGCTGGTGCAGTATATCCCCTCGGCGTTCCTCAACACAGTGGTGGGTTCTATCTACATCGAAAGCCTGTACAGCATCCCCGGCATGGGCGGGCTGCTGGTCACCTGTGTGCAGCGCCACGACAACACCATGGTGCAGGGCATCGTGCTGCTGTACGCCTGCGTGGGCATCGTGGGCTTGATTTTAGGCGATGTCCTGATGGTTCTCATTGACCCCCGCATCAATTTTGGCAAAAAGGAAGGTGGCCGCTGATGTTCAAACGCGCGTGTTCCCGTCAGCTGGAAACGCAGCTGAACACCCTGCAAAAGGACGGCCCCGCCGCGTGGGCTGCCCTGCCGGAGGAGGAACTGTTCACCCCCGCCGGGTTCAGCAGCCAGCAGGCCGAAGCCACTGCCAGCACCAGTTACAGCTACTGGGGCAGCACTTTCCGTGCCTTTTTTAAAAACAAGCTTGCCGTGGCGCTGCTGGCAGCGCTGGCGGCGGTGGTGGTGTTCGCCTTTGCGCAGCCGCTGCTGCCCGGGCAGGCAGACCCCAACCTTTGCGCCGTAGACCCCGCCACCGGCATCCAGTACCGCAACATCGCCCCGGGGCAGCAGGGCTTTCTCTGGGGCTCCAACTCCATCGGGCAGGATTTATGGGCGCGCATCTGGGCGGGGGCGCGCACCAGCCTGACCATCGCCTTTTTCGTGGCGGTCATCGAAGCCGCCGTGGGCATTACCGCCGGTGTGCTGTGGGGTTATGTGCGTGGGCTGGATTTCCTCTTTACCGAGCTGTACAACATCTTCGATAACATCCCCACCGCCATTGTGCTCATCCTCATCTCCTATGTGGCTACCCCCAGCATCTGGACGATGATCCTTGGTATGTCCATCAAGGGCTGGATCGAGATGGCGCGGTTCATCCGCAACCAGATCTTAATTATCCGCGACCGGGACTATAACGTCGCCTCCCGCTGCATCGGCACGCCCACTTTGCGCATCGTGCTGCGCAACCTGCTGCCGTATCTCGTGTCGGTCATCATGCTGCGCATGGCGCTGACCATCCCGGAAGCCATCGGCAACGAGGTGTTCATCACCTATATCGGTCTTGGGCTCTCGGTGGAAACGCCCTCTCTGGGCAATCTGGTGAACGATGGCCGCAAGGTGATGATGCAGGCAGGACTGCGGTACCAGCTGCTCTACCCCACCCTGATTTTAAGCTTTGTCACCATCGCCTTTTACCTGATCGGCAACGCCTTCTCGGACGCCGCCGACCCCAAGAACCATCTGCAGTAAGGAGGAAGCCATGACCCAAGACCCCATCCTCTCGGTGCGCGGCTTGCAGATCCGGTTCGGGCTGCGCGGGCGCACCCTGCACGCCATCCGGGGCATCGACCTCGACCTTTACCGGGGCGAGGTGCTTGCCCTTGTGGGCGAGAGCGGCTCCGGCAAAAGTGTGTTCACCAAAAGCTTTATGGGCCTTTTGGACGCAAACGGCAGCATCACCGGCGGCAGCATCGACTACTACCCCACCCCCGGCTGCGTCCCGCTGCACCTTGCGGCGCTCAAGACCGAAAAAGAGTGGCTTGCCGTCCGCGGGCGGGAGATCGCCATGGTGATGCAGGACCCCATGACCAGCCTGAACCCGCTCAAGACCATCGGCGAGCAGATCACCGAGGCCGTCACCCTGCATCAGGGCTTAAAGGGCGCTGCTGCGCGGGAAAAGACGCTGGAATACCTGCGGGACGTGGGCATCCCGGACCCCGCGCTGCGGTACAAGCAGTACCCCCACGAATTCTCCGGCGGAATGCGGCAGCGGGTGGTCATTGCCATTGCGCTGGCGTGCAACCCGAAAATTCTGCTCTGCGATGAGCCCACCACCGCGCTGGATGTGACCATTCAGGCGCAGATCTTACAGCTGCTGCGGCAGATGCGGGCAAAGTACCACCTGACCATCGTGCTCATCACCCACGACCTTGGTGTGGTGGCAAACCTTGCCGACCGGGTGGCGGTGATGTACGCGGGCGACATCGTGGAGATCGGCACAGCAGACGAAATCTACTACGCCCCCCGCCACCCCTACACATGGGCGCTGCTGTCCAGTATGCCCCAGATGGGCGTGAAGGGCGAGGATCTGTTCAGTATCCCGGGCACGCCGCCCAACCTGTTTGCCGAGATCCGCGGCGACGCCTTTGCGTCCCGCAACCCGCAGGCACTGAAGATCGATTTTGTCAAGCGGCCGCCCTACTTTGCAGTGTCGCCCACCCACAAAGCGCGCACATGGCTGCTGGATCCCCGCGCACCCCACATCGAGCCGCCCGCTGCGGTGAAAAAGCTGCAAAAGGAGGGGCTGTGATATGGCAGAGCCGTTACTGGAAGTAAAAAATTTACAGGTGACCTACGGCAGCGGGCGCAAAGCCTATTCTGCGGTGCAGAACGCCAGTTTCACCATCTATAAAGGCGAGACCTTCGGTCTTGTGGGCGAGAGCGGCTCCGGCAAGACCACCATCGGCCGCGCCATTCTGCGTATCCTGCCCACCACCGGCGGCGAGATTTTATACAAAGGTCAGCGCATCAACGGCAAAATTTCCCGTGCGCTGGATAAGCAGCTCACGCGCGAAATTCAGATGATCTTTCAGGACCCGCAATCCTCCCTGAACGAGCGCGCCAAGGTAAGCTACATCGTGGGCGAGGGTTTGCAGAACGTGCGCCCGGAGCTTACCGCCGCGCAGCGGGAGGAAAAGGTGCGGCAGGCGCTGTTGGACGTGGGTCTGCTGCCGGAGTTTGCTTCTCGCTTCCCCCACGAATTTTCCGGCGGGCAGCGCCAGCGCATCGGTATCGCCCGGGCGCTGATCGTAGAGCCGGAGTTCATCGTGGCAGACGAGCCCATCAGCGCACTGGATATGTCCATCCGGGCGCAGGTGCTCAACCTGCTGCGCCAGCTGCAAAAACAGCACGGCATCACCTACCTGTTCATCGCGCACGACCTTTCGGTGATGCGCTATATTTCCGACCGCATTGCCGTCATCCGCAAGGGCAATATCGTGGAGCTTGCGGACGCCGAGGAGCTGGTCACCCACCCGCTGCACCCCTACACCCGCAGCCTGCTTTCTGCCATCCCCATGCCGGACCCGCGCCGGGAGCGGGAGAAGCAGCTGCTGGTGTACGACCCCGCCATGCACGATTACACCGCCGCGCCGCCCGCGTGGCGCCAGCTGCGCCCGCAGCACTGGGTGCTGTGCAATGACGCAGAAGCGGCGCAGTGGCTCGCTGGAAGCGGGACGAACTGACAGAACAAAACCGGGCAGCCCGCGGGCTGTCCGGTTTTTGCATTTGTTTAACTTACTCTTCCGCTCTCTACCGAGAAGCTGACATCCGCCGCAGCCATGGTGGACTTGCGGTGGGATACCAGCAGCACCGTGCGGTCCTTGCACTCGGCGCGGACGGCGCGCAGGATGATGCCCTCGTTCAGGCTGTCAAGGTTGGAGGTGGGCTCGTCCAGCAGCAAAAAGGGTGCATCGTGCAAAAATGCCCGCGCCACGCCGATGCGCTGCCGCTCGCCGCCGGAAAGGGTGCCGCCCAGCTCGCCCACAGGGGTGTCGTAGCCCTTGGGCAGGCTGCGGATAAAGTCATCCAGCGCAGCCTTTTTGCAGGCGGCCTCCACCTCTTCCTGCGCAGCATCGCGCTTTGCGATGCGGATGTTGTTGCCGATGGTATCCGCAAACAGCTCGGTCTCCTGCGTCACAAGGCTTTCCTGTGCGCGCAGGGCGGCGGTGTTCACCCGCCGGATGTCCTCTGCGCCGAACCGGATGCTGCCGGTCTGCGCGTCCCAAAAGCGCATCAACAGCCGCAGCAGGGTGCTTTTGCCGCTGCCGGAGCGTCCGGTGATGCCCACGATCTTTTTTTCCGGGATGGTCAGGCTGACCTCCCGCAGCACCTGCTCCCCCGCGTAGCCAAAGCTGACGCCGCGCACCTCGGCACCCGCAAAGGGAGTGTTTTCGCCGTCGGTCACCTCGGGGGGCACCGGTGCTTCGTCCAGCAGCGCCAGCACGCGGTCTGCGCTGGCAAATACCTGCGTCAGCCCTGCGCCAAGGTTCGCCAGCGCCACCACCGGCCCAAAGGAGCTCAGGGCGGTCAGGGTGCACACCAGCACCCCCTGCGCCGCCAGTTCACCGCGCTGGTACAGCCACAGGCTCACGCCCAGCACCGCCAGTGTGGTGAATAAGATCAGGGTGTTGGTCACGGCAACAATAAGCCCCTCGCGGTACTTCAGCGCCGTCTGCTTTTCGCCCAGCGTCTCGCTGTGGGCGGTGATGCCCGCCGCCCGGGCGGCGGTGTCCTGATACTGCAGGGTATCCCGCAGGCCGCGCAGGCTTTCCAGCACATAGCTGTTGGTATCCGCCAGCGCCTGCCGGTATTCCCGGGCAACGGCCTGTCCGCGCTTTGCGCTCCACACCGGCAGCGCCGCGCCCACCAGCAGATAACCCGCCAGCAGCGCCAGCGCGGGCAGGATGTGCCAGTGCGCGGTAAAGGCGGTCATGCCCGCCGCCCAGAGCACGGCAATGCACACCGGCGAGATGGTGTGGGCGTAGAACACTTCCAGCGCCTCGATGTCGGCGGTGATCAGGGAGATCAGGTCGCCCCGGTCGCGCCCTTCCAGCTTTGCGGGGGTCAGGCGGCGCAGTGCGCCGAACACCTTATCCCGGATGAGCGCCAGCAGCCGGAAGGCGATATAGTGGTTGGACGCCTGCTCCGCATAGCGCAGCACGCCGCGCAGCAGGGCAAACACCAGAATGCACCCGAAGGCCGTGCCCACCGTGGGCAGCGGGCTTTGCAGCCCGGCAGCGGTCAGGATGGCAAAGCCGCCGAAAATGGTGATGAAGGTGGCGCAGAAGTGCCCCGCCACGCCCATAACGATGGCTGCCGCCATGATGGGCAGCATGGGCTTTACCAGCACGATCAGCCGCGCCACAATGGCGGCAGGCGTGCGATGGTTCGTTGTTTTATGCATCAGGCATCCTCCTTTGCAAGGGTCTCCAGCTGCTTCTGGGCGGTGTACAGGCGGCAGTAAGCGCCCCCCTGCGCCAGCAGCTGCGCGTGGGTGCCGTGCTCGGCAATGCCGCCGTTTTCCAGCACATAGATGCAGTCGCTGTCCACCACGTTTGCCAGCCGGTGGGAGATCAGGATCACCGTCTTTTTCCCCGCCAGACCCCGGATGGCCGCCATGATGTCGTTCTCGCTCTCGGCGTCCACGTTGGAGGTCGCTTCATCAAAGAGATAGATTGGGGTATCGTGCAGCAGAGCACGCGCCATGGCAAGGCGCTGCCGCTGCCCGCCGGAAAGGTTGCTGCCGCCCTCGTGCACGGCGGTCTGTAAGCCGTTCTGGCTGCGGCAGAAGTCCGCAAGGTTCACTTCTTCCAGCGCCGCCCAGAGTTCGGTCTCCGCAGCTTGCGGCTTTGCCATGCGCAGGTTGTTTTCCACCGTGCCTTTAAAAATGGTGGAATCATGCGGCACAACGGTCAACGTGCGCTGCCGCGCAGCCTGCTGCAACTGCTGTACCGGCACGCCGCCCATGGTCACCTGCCCGGTATACCCGGTGCAGCGCCCTGCCAGCAGGGCGGCAATGGTGCTTTTGCCGCTGCCGGAAGCGCCCACCAGCGAGACAAAGCTGCCCTGCGGCACGGTAAAGGATACGTCTTTCAGCACGGTGCGGCCGGCCTCGTAGCCAAAGGTCACTTTTTCCAGCGCCAGTGTGGTATCCGCCGGGGCGTTCTGTGCGCCGTCCTGCGGCTCCTCAGCTGCCAGCAGCCGGAAAATTTCCTCTGCTGAAGCTGCACCGTTCATGGCAATGTGGAAGTAGCTGCCCAGCAGCCGCAGCGGCAGGAAAAAGTCTGCCGCCAGCAGCAAAATGGTCAACGTGGCGGTCAGCTCCAGCTGTCCCGCCGCAAAGGCTGCCACGGCGCTGATGATGCCCAGCCCTGCGCCGCCGTAGGCCATCAGGTCCATCAGGGTGACCGAGTTCAGCTGCATGGTCAGCACCCGCATGGTGATTTTGCGGAAGCGCTCGGCTTCGGCGTTCATCTGTTCGTGCTTCCAGCCGTCGGCCTGATAAATTTTCAGGGTGGTCAGCCCCTGAATGTTCTCCAGAAAGCTGTCGCCCAGCGTGGTGTACTCGCTCCAGTAGCTGGCCAGCAGCTTTTTGGCAAACTTCTGTACTGCCACGATGGACATGGGGATCAGCGGCACGCAGCACAACAGAATGACCGCCGACCGCGCGTGCACCCCCACCAGCAGCGCAAACAGAGTGACAGGTGCCAGCAGGCTGTAGAACAGCTGCGGCAGATATTTTGCAAAGTAGGTGTCGATCTGCTCCACGCCCTCGCTGGCCAGCATGACCACCTCGCTGGTAGCCACCGTGGCGGTATAGCCGGGGCCAAGGCGGGTGAGCTTTTCATAGATCTTGCTGCGCAGGGTGCGCTTGACGTCCCGCGATGCCTGATTGCTCATGCCGGAAGCCAGCATAGTAAAGGCAAAGCGCAGCGGCACTGTGCCAAGGCAGAGCAGGATATTCTGCCGCAGTGCGGCAGCGGTCAGGCTGCCCGCAAAAGCCGCCCCCACCAGCCGGGCGACCGCCCGGACAAAGATGATATTACACACCAGCCCCAGCCACTGGAACGCCACGTTTGCTCCCACATAGCGCAGCGCCGCCCGGTCGAAGGACAGCAGTTTTTTGTTTATCATGGGTGTTTCTCCTCTTCCACCATCCGCTCATAGTCGGCGGTAAAAAGGCGCTGGGGCAAAGCGCTGGTCATGGCAAGGGCAGCAGTCCACTGCTCCTCCTTTGTCAGCTCCCCGCTCACCGGCGGAAAGTGCGCCAGAATAGCGTCCAGCTCCTGCTGCACCCGCTTTGCCACCCAGATGCCGCGGTCGGTCAGGTAAATTTTACCGTAGTACTCCTTTACGATCATGCCCTGCTCCATGAGCAGGTTCAGAATGCGCACCACCGAGGGTTTTGTCACCCCCAGCTTTTCCGCAATGCTGCGGGAGCTGATGTCCAGATGGGTGCGGCTTACCTCGTAGATGGCCAGCAGATAGCGCAGATGCGCTGCGGTCAGCTGCATACCGGTCACTCTCCTTTTTGTGCGCCGGGGCTTGCCCGGTGTTATCATATGCTAACTTTATTTTGCTTAAAAAAGAGCGCGAGCCGAGAGGTTCAGCCCGCGCCCTTTGCGGATCATTTCAATGCTCAGTGACAGCCGCTGCAACCGCTGCAGCTGCCATTGCAGCCGCCTTCGCCACAGCCGCTGCACCCACTGCAGCCGCCGCCATGCTTGTGGGAGTGCCATGTGATCCAGCCCACACCGCCAAACACGATGACTGCCACAATGATCGTGGGCAGATTAAAATTTGCAGCGAGGAATTCCATCATACAAAACACACCCTTTCACAATGTTATGCGGTTTGATCAGATCTTGGTCACGTCGATCTTGACTTCATTGTTACCCGCATACTTATTGGGACGCACCAGCAGGTAGATGAACGCTGCCAGCACCACAATTGCCACCACGCTGAACAGGCCGAAGCCCACCTCACCGGTGATCAGGCCGCCGATCTGGTACACGACCAGAGCAGAGCAGTAAGCCAGCAGGCACATATAGCCGATGGCGATACCAGTCCACTTGCCGTTGTTCATCTCACGCTTGATGGCGCCCATGGCTGCGAAGCAGGGAGCGCACAGCAGGTTGAAGATCATGAAGGCGTAAGCAGACAGTGCAGTGTAATCCTGTGCCACAGCGGCCCAGATCTCGTCGCCGTTCTCAGACAGCTCGCCGCCGAAGTGATACAGGACGCCGAAGGTACCAACGACGTTCTCCTTGGCGATCAGGCCGGACACGGAAGCGACGGTTGCTTTCCAGTTACCAAAGCCCAGAGGTGCAAAGATCCATGCGATCTTGGTGGCGATGGCAGCCAGGACGGAGTTGTCCTGATCTTCGACCATGCCGAAGGCACCGTTCTCGAAGCCAAAGCCCTGCAGGAACCACAGCACAACGGTCGCAAGCAGAATGACGGAACCGGCACGCTTGATGAAGGACCAGCCGCGCTCCCAGGTAGCACGGAACACGTTGCCCCAGGCAGGCACATGGTAAGCAGGCAGCTCCATAACGAAGGGAGCGGGGTCACCGGCAAAGATCTTGGTCTTTTTCAGGATGATGCCGGAGCAGATGATGGCAGCCATGCCGATGAAGTAAGCAGAAACAGCAACCAGCGGAGAGCCGCCGAACATGGCACCTGCGATCAGGCCGATAATAGGCATCTTAGCGCCGCAGGGGATGAAGCAGGTGGTCATGATGGTCATGCGGCGGTCACGCTCGTTCTCGATGGTACGGGAAGCCATGACGCCCGGCACGCCGCAGCCGGTGCCCACCAGCACGGGGATGAAGCTCTTGCCGGAAAGGCCGAACTTACGGAAGATACGGTCCATGATAAAGGCCACGCGGGACATATAGCCCACGTCCTCGAGGATGGACAGCAGGAAGAACAGCACCAGCATCTGAGGCACAAAGCCCAGCACCGCGCCCACGCCGGCCACGATGCCGTCCATGATCAGGCCGTACAGCCAGCCCGCCACGCCGATGCTCTCCAAAAAGCCGCCCAGTGCATTGGGCACGATCTCGCCGAACAGCACATCATTGGTCCAGTCAGTTGCAAAGGTGCCGATAGACCAGCCTCCGTCTGCAATGGAGGTGCCCATGGACAACGAATACATCAGGATCATGACCAGTGCGAAGATGGGCAGTGCCAGCACACGGTTGGTAACGATCCGGTCGATCTTATCGGAAACGGTCAGGTGCTCCACGCGGGCCTTCTTCTTGACAGCCTTGCCCACCACGGTGTTGATGTATGCATAGCGCTGGTTGGTGATGATGCTCTCGGCGTCATCGTCCATCTCTTTTTCGCAGTCCTGAATGTGCTCGTCGATGTGATCCATCAGGGTCTTGTCCAGCTTCAGCTCATCCTGCACCTTGTCGTCGCGCTCGAACAGCTTGACAGCGTACCAGCGCAGGAAGCGGTCATCCACCTTGCCCTGAATGGACTCTTCGATGTGGGCAATGGCGTGCTCCACGCTGCCGGTGAACACATGGGGCAGCTCGCCGGTCTTGCCGGCCTTGGCAGCTGCCACCGCAGCCTTTGCGGCGGCCTCGGTGCCCTCGCCCTTCAGGGCGCTGATCTCCACAGCCTGACAGCCCAGCTCTGCGCTCAGCTTCTTCAGGTCGATCTTATCGCCGTTCTTGCGCACCAGATCGATCATGTTCACAGCCATGACCACCGGAATGCCCAGCTCGATCAGCTGGGTGGTCAGGTAGAGGTTGCGCTCGATGTTGGTGCCGTCGATGATGTTCAGGATGGCGTCGGGCTTCTCCTTTACAAGGTAAGTACGGGAGACAACTTCCTCCAGCGTGTAGGGGGACAGCGAGTAGATGCCGGGCAGATCCTGAATGATCACGTCCTTATCGCCCTTGAGTTTGCCTTCCTTTTTTTCCACAGTAACGCCGGGCCAGTTGCCCACATACTGGTTGGAGCCGGTCAGGTTGTTGAACAGGGTCGTTTTGCCGCAGTTCGGGTTGCCGGCCAGTGCAATTTTAATGCTCATTGCGGATACCTTTCCTCCCTTTGGTCTTATCAGACCACTTCGATCATCTCAGCGTCGGCCTTGCGCACGCTCAGCTCGTAGTTGCGCACGGTCAGCTCCATGGGGTCGCCCAGCGGTGCCACCTTGCGCACATAGATCTGCACACCCTTGGTGATGCCCATATCCATGATGCGGCGCTTCACCGGGCCTTCGCCGTGCAGCCGTGCCACGGTGGCGGTCTCGCCCACCTTTACGTCTTTCAGTGTTTTCATCGTACTCGTTCCTCCCTTGCAGTATTTCATGCAGCACCGGGAAGGCGCTGCTCAGGACACCATGATGCGGCTTGCCATGGTCTTATCCAGTGCCAGACGGCTCTGCTTGACCTGCACGATCAGGTTGCCCGCGATCTCGTTGACCACGGTCACCTCGCTGCCAACCACAAACCCCAGCTCGGCCAGATGCAGCCGCACCTCGTCCTTGCCGCTGATCCTGCGGATGGTGACAGTCTCGCCTGCTTTTGTCATCGTCAAAGGCATCATCGCTGTGCTCCCCTTCCCTTGAAAAATATGTGATGCTGCGGTGGTTAGTCAGCCGTAACTATCAGCGTAGATAGTTTACCGCTGCTAACCAAGCTTGTCAATAGTTTTTTCATATCTTATAGTTAGTTTATATGAACAAACAAATTTTATGCCGGAACCGGCCCACATTTTTATCAAAATCATCAATAACTAACTCTATTTTTTGAAGTAAAAGTTAGCCAATGTTTACATTTTCAGAGGGTCGTCTTGCCATTTTATAGGGCAGGGTGACGAAGAAAACAACCCCTTCTGTCTGCTCCCGTTGGTCGCAGCCACCTTCCCCAAGGGGACGGCTTCATCGGCGACGATACAGTTTCCGGCAGCACCCAAAGGCTCCCCCTTGGGGGAGCTGGCGCGTTAGCGCCTGAAGGGGTGACCCCTCCTGTGAAAATAGCGTTTGGAGCGCTCCGCAGAGCGCGACAAACGCGAAATAAAAATAATATTTCCGCTGAATATGCGCAGAGCAACGCGGAGCGCATTCCAAATCGTCCCCCAAACACACGACCGCCCGGCGCAGGGGTCAAAGCTGCACCGGGCGGTCATGTGTAAAAAGGAGGATCGCTCTCTCCTGTGTCGGAAGCATAGGAGAGTTGCCAGGATAAAAGAGAGTATTTGAAAAGAGAATATCAATTTTTCAGGCGGCAACTGCCAGCTTTAAAATGGGCGTGCCGCTGTGGAACAGCCGCAGATACACCGCTGTGCACTTGGCCAGCTGGTCAAAGTGTTGCTGGGCGGCAGCGGGGTCGCCGTAGGACTTCCAGCACCCGCAGCAGGTAAAACACTTGCCCCGGTGCCGGATAAAGCCCTCCACATCTTCCAGCGGATAGCCCAGAAATACCCCGATCTCATGGGGAAAATCCGCTGCCTCCGCTGCGCAGCACAGCCGCAGGCTGAGCTGGTCGATCAACGCACCGCAGTCCGCTGCATCTTCCGGCAGACGGTAGCCCTCCCGGGCTAAAAAGCCGCGCACGGCGGCATCTGCCAGCACCGTTTGCAGCTTGGCGGCGCGGTAGACGTACACCAGATACTGCCGGGTAGCGATGCACCCCCGCAGCACCCGCACCTGCAAGCCCTTGGGGTTCAGCTGGGCGTTCCAGCCCGCCACCCGCCGGGCAAGGTCGGCACGGTCGCGCGTTTCGTAGCGGAACAGCCCCGCAGGCTTCAGCCCCGCCAGTACCGGGGCACATTGTTCGATCATTACGGTCTCAAAATCACGCTCCATGGCGGTTCTCCTTTGGCGGCGGTGTCAGGGTCAGTGTGCCCCGGATGCCGGGCTGTTATGAGTAAGACGTAGCTAACCAGTACTTCAAAAAAGAAGCAGCATGCCCGGGCTGCGGGCACTGCCGGTGGGGTCTTATGTGGTTAGTTGTTTCTAACGTCAGTAGTGTACCACAGCACCACAGGCTGTGTCAAGCCTTTATGACAAAAAAGTTATTTATAACAAACCACACCCGCGCTACCCTTCCGGCGGCAGTCGTGGTATAATGGGGATATTCTCGGGTCTGCCCCTTGGGGCGCACCCTGCCAAGGAGGTTCACCCCCATGCCCACACCCATCACCGCGTCCACCCTGTCTGCGCTGCTGAGCGCCGCACTGGCGCAAAAGCCCACCCGCCCGCTGGTGCTGGCGCTGGACGGCCGCTGCGGCAGCGGCAAGACCACCCTTGCCAACGGGCTGGCGGCGCAACTGCCCGGCTGCACCCTGCTGCGCACGGATGATTTCTATCTGCCGCCCGCGCAGCGCATCCCGGACTGGGCGCACACCCCCTGCGCCAATATGGATCTTACCCGTCTGCGGGACGAAGCGCTGCGCCTGGCCTACGCGGGGCAGACGGTGGCCTACCGGGCGTACAGCTGCCGGGAGGGGGCTTATCTGCCCCCGGTGCAGCTGCCCGCGCAGCCGCTGGTCATTTTAGAGGGCAGTTACAGCCACCACCCGCTGCTGCGCCCCTACGAGACGCTGCGGGTATTTGTGACCTGCACCAAGGCCGAGCAGACCCGGCGCTTACAGGCGCGGGAGGGCGCACGCTACGCAGATTTTGCCGCCCGGTGGGTGCCGCTGGAAGAGGGCTATTTTGCCCAGTACGGCATAGCCGAAAGCGCGGATTTTGTGGTAGATACCACCGCAGGCGGGACGATTTGAAATGCGCTCCGCGTTCGCTTTGCGCATAAATAGCGGAAAGAAATTTTTTAATTTCGGGATAGCGGAGCTCCTGCGGGCGCTCCGCTATTCCATTTTCACGGGTGAGGGGTCACCCCTTCAGGCGCTGCGCGCCAGCTCCCCCAAGGGGGAGCCTTTGGGTGCTGCCGGAAACTTTGCCGTCACCGCAATAAGCCGTCCCCTTGAGGGATGACTTCCCCCGCTCCGGGGGAAGATGTCGCGCAGCGACAAAAGGGGGAGTGTGGCTTGACGCGAAGCGGCAAGACGGAAGGGGTAACTGCCGGGAAAGCAAGCGTTGCACTTGAACCAAAAACTCCCCCTGCACCGTGAGATGCAGGGGGAGGTTAAATTTACAGTTTGTTACTTATTCTTGTACATATCCTGATAGTAGTTCTGGTAGTCGCCGCTGGTGACGTGGTTCATCCACTCCTCGTGGTTCAGGTACCAGTCAATGGTCAGCACGATGCCCTTCTCGAAGGGAGTTTCGGGGTACCAGCCCAGATCGTTCTTGATCTTGGTGGGGTCGATGCCGTAGCGGCGGTCGTGACCCAGACGGTCGGCAACGTGCTTGATCAGCTCCTCGCTGATGCCCTCGTCCTGCAGGCGGTCGTGCAGCTGGGCGATGATGGTCTTGACGATGAAGATGTTGGGGCGCTCGTTGTGGCCGCCCACGTTGTACACCTCGCCGATCTTGCCGCCGTTGGCCACCATATCAATGGCCTTGCAGTGATCTTCCACATACAGCCAGTCGCGGATCTGCATACCATCACCGTAGACAGGCAGCTGCTTGTGGTGCTTGACGTTGTTGATCATCAGGGGGATCAGCTTCTCCGGGAACTGGTAGGGGCCGTAGTTGTTGGAGCAGCGGGTGATGTTCACCGGCATCCCGTAGGTGTCGTGGAAGGCCATGACGAACATATCGGCGCTGGCCTTGGAGGAGGAGTAGGGGCTGTGGGGGCACAGCGGAGTGGTCTCCATAAAGAAGCCGTCCGCACCCAGAGCGCCGTACACCTCATCGGTGGAGACCTGCAGGTACTTCTTGCCCTCTTTCCAAGTCTTGGCATCGGCATCGTACCATGCCTCCTTGGCGCGCTGCAGCAGGTTGACGGTGCCCATCACGTTGCTCTGCACAAAGATCTCGGGGTTCTTGATGGAGCGGTCCACATGGCTCTCGGCGGCAAAGTTGATGACGTAGTCGAAATCGTACTTTGCAAACAGGCTCTCCACCAGCTCCTTATCGCAGATATCGCCCTGCACGAACACATGGCGGGGGTCACCCTCCACGTCCTTCAGGTTTTCCAGATTGCCTGCGTAGGTCAGCTTATCCAGATTGACCAGCAGGATCTCCGGGTATTTTTTGAGCATATAGTGCACAAAGTTGGAACCGATAAAACCGGCGCAGCCGGTGATCAGATAGGTTTTCATAGGTCAGTATTCCCCTTTATTTATTTGTTGTTGTTCCCGGACTGCGGGCGGGCTGCGGCGCGGGCGCGTTCCTCCTCGGCGCAGCAGTACTTTGCCACAAGGTAGAGGTTCTTGTTCATGCTGTTCATGGTCTTGCCCATGGCCTTGGCGTATGCTTCCAGCCCTTTGTTCATGCTGTGGATCTCCTCGTAGGTGGCTTGGGTGTACCGTGCCAGACCCTTGCTCATGTTGCTGAGCTCCTTGTGGGTCTCTTTGGTGTACTCCACCAGCTCCGCAAAGGCATACAGTGCCCATGCAAGGAACATCTGCAGCACCCACAGCACCACAGCGGCCACCAGCCCCACCACGATGGCTGAAAACTGGCTGAAGGGCTTCAGCGCTTCATGGATCGAACCGCACAGCATGGCCGCAAGCACAAAGGACAGCACACACTGCACCTTTGCAAAGATCTTTAATATCTTGACAGATCTGCTAAAAATCGCATCAAACATGATACATCCTCAGTTCTTCCGCAGGGGGTGTTGTTTTAAAAGCTGTTTTCGTAAGCGGTGCGCTTATGAAAACGGCTTCTTTACTTCATGCCGTTTTCGCCGTCCCAGTTGGCAAAGAAGCAGGCCAGTGCGTCCTTCCAGTCGCGGACATCGTTGCCCACAGTGCAGCGCAGCATCCGGTTGTCCAGTGCGCTCCACTTGGGACGGTCGGCGCTGTCCGGGTGTTTTGCCTTGTACTCCTCGCTGGTGCAGGGGGCTACGGTAGCATCTACGCCGGAAAGGCGGATGATCTCGGCAGCAAAATCGTACCACGAGCAGATGCCCTCGCCGGTGCAGTGGTACAAGCCGTACTCGTGGGTCACGCACAGCTGCAGGATCTCGTGGGCAAGGTCGACTGCGTTGGTGGGGTTGCCGCACTGGTCGTTGACCACCTCCAGCTTACCGAACTTTTTGCCGGCATTCACGATGGTCTTGACAAAGTTTTTGCCGTAGTAGCTGTACAGCCATGCGGTGCGCACAATGAAGTGGCGGTGGCAGAACCGTTCCACATACTTTTCGCCCATGAGCTTGGTAGAGCCGTAGGCGCTGATGGGCCCGGGCAGGGTGGCTTCATCCTGCGGAATGCCGCCGTTTTCCCGGCCGGAGAACACATAGTCGGTGGAAACGTGCACCAACCGTGCGCCGGTCTTTTCGGCAGCCTGCGCCAGATTGCGGGGGCCAAGGGCGTTTGCCTTAAAGGCATCGTCGTGGTGCACTTCGCACCCGTCCACGTTGGTGTAGGCGGCGCAGTTGATGATGATATCCGGGCGGTTGCGCCGCACGAACTCGTCCACCATCTTGTAGTTGGAGATATCCAGCTCCGGCAGATCCACCGGGATCACCGTAGCGTTGAGCAGCTTTTCGGGGATGGGGCCCAGCTCGCTGCGGCCCTCCTGCAGCTGCTTGAGCAGCTCCGTGCCCAGCTGCCCTTTGCAGCCTGTGACAATGATTTTCATACCAATGTGCCTTTCCTTATGCTTAGTAGCGCAGCTTGCCTTCGGCCACGTTCTTCAGGTGCTGGCCGTAGGGGCTCTTGCCGTAGCGCTGGGCGCTTTCCAGCAGGGTGTCGCGGTCGATCCAGCCGTACTTGAAGGCGATCTCCTCCGGTGCGCTGATCTTGATGCCCTGACGCTTTTCAATCATGTGCACAAAGTCGGCAGCCTCCACAAGGCTTTCCATCGTGCCGGTATCCAGCCATGCAAAGCCGCGGCCCAGCAGCTGCACATCCAGCTCGTCCTTCTTCAGGTACATATCGTTCAGGGTGGTGATCTCCAGCTCGCCGCGGGCAGAGGGCTTTACCTGCTTTGCCATCTCCACCACTTCCTTGTTGTAGAAGTACAGACCGGTGATGGCGTAGTTGGACTTGGGATGCTGGGGCTTTTCCTCCACGCTGAGCACCTTGCCGTCCTTGTCGAACTCCACGATGCCAAAGCGCTCGGGATCCTGCACATAGTAGCCGAACACGGTGCAGCGACCCTTGTTCTCTGCATTGGCCGCAGCGCTCTTGAGCAGCTTAGAGAAGCCGTTGCCGTAGAAAATGTTATCGCCCAGGATCATGGCGCAGCAGTCATCGCCAATGAACTCTTCGCCCAGAATAAAGGCCTGTGCCAGACCGTCCGGGGAGGGCTGCACCTTATACTGCAGATGGATGCCGTACTGGCTGCCATCGCCCAGCAGCGCCTCAAAGCGGGGCGTATCGGTAGGGGTAGAGATGATCAGGATATCCTGAATGCCCGCCAGCATAAGGGTGGACAGCGGATAGTAGATCATCGGCTTGTCGTAGACCGGCAGCAGCTGTTTGCTGGTGACCATGGTCAAAGGATAGAGCCGTGTGCCGGCACCGCCGGCGAGAATAATGCCTTTCATACTTGTGCACTCCTTTTTTCTTATAAAAAGATGTGCAGCTTAATTCAAAGCGGAGCTGCGTCCGCTGTAAACAATTTTGGGTCTGCCGCGTCCGTATTTTTGCAAAAGACGATAGCAGTACACTTTATTTTACTATGAAAGCACGCAAAATGCAAGAGGGTGAAACGTCAGAAAGCGGCGTGCCGATGGCACGCCGCTTTCTGCGGATCAAAAACAATATTTTTCGTCCCCGCTCACCACGCAAAACCCCATTTGGAAAAGTAGCGCAGCAGGCTGCGCAGCTGCCACAGAAAAGGCTTCAGGCTGCGGTGCGCCGCGCGGTGCCATGCGTGGATGGCGGTGTACTGGGGCACCAGATATACCTTGCCCTGCGTGCGCATTTTTTGGGTAAGATCGGCGTCCTCCACATACATAAAGTACCCCTCGTCAAAGCCGCCCACAGCCTTGAAAGCGGCAGTGTCCACCGCCGAAAAGCTGCCGGTGCAGAACTCGATCTCGGTAGGCTTTGTCAGATCCTTGTCTGCCATCAGGTAGCGGTCGTTGTACTTTGCCCAAAAACGCAGACAGGGCAGCTGACGGTAGACCATGGCGCGCACATTGCACCGGCGCAGCGGCAGCTGCTGGGGTCTGCCGTCCGGGAAGGTCAGCCCCGGGCGGGTCATCACCACGCCGGGGTGCGCCGCCATCCAGTCGGCAAGGTCGCTCAGGGTATCCGCGGTCAGCTGGATATCCGGGTTCAGGATAAAGTGCACCCGGCTGTGCAGCAGCGAGAGCACCGTGTTGTGCCCGGTGCCGAAGCCGCCGTTCTCCAGCCGGCAGAGCACCTGCACGGTCTGCCCGGGGGCGGTGCGCAGAGTGCCGTCCTTTGCGGCAGCGGTCAGCCGCTTGCCGCTGTCGTCCGGGCTGGCGTTATCCACCAGATACAGCGTAAGCGGGTAGCGGCGGGTGCAGTTCAGCACGGTCTGCGCGGCCTTGATAGCTTCCTGTGCGCCGTTATACACCACGATGCAGGCCGAAAGCTCCATCTGCGTTTCCCCTTTCGTTTCAGTTTGGGTCAAAGGCTCACTCCAGCGGCTTGATGTCAAAGCTGAAGTCCTCCTTCATCAGATCAAAGTTGGGGTTCATGCAGGGGTCGCCCGCAGCCAGCTGCTTTGCCCACCGCTTCTGGAAGCGCTCCACCTCGGAGACAAAGCGCTTGCGCTTGACCGGGCTCTCGTCCAAGCCGCGGCTCTTGCTCTCGTAGTGGTACAGCTGCGCAAAGGGGGTGAACACGTTGGTGTAGCCTGCCTCCCGCACACGGACGCAGAAGTCCACGTCGTTGAAGGCCACGGCAAAGCTCTCGTCCAGCCCGTCCACCTGCTCGTACACATCCTTGCGCACCATCAGGCAGGCGGCGGTCACCGCGTACACGTCCTGCGCGTAGGAAAGCCGTCCCATATAGCCGGGGTGTCCCACAGGGAAGTTCTTGTGCATATGCGCCGCCAGCGTCCGGAAACCAAAGCCGATGCCTGCGTGCTGGATGGTGTTGTCCGGGTAGAGCAGCTTTGCGCCTACGCAGCCCACGCGGTCCTGCTGGGCGTACATGACCATCTCCTCCATCCAGCGGGGAGAGATGACCTCGGTGTCGTTGTTGAGCAACAGCAGATACTCGCCGGTGGCAGCCTTTGCGCCAAAGTTGTTCAGGGCGCTGTAATTGAAGCCGGTGCCCTGCCATGTGAGCAGATGCAGGGTGTCCGGGTACTCCTTTTGCAGCTGCTCGTAGCAACGGAAGGTGGCAGGCTCCTTGCTGTTGTTCTCGATGATGATCACTTCAAAATCCGGGTAGGTGGTCTTGCGGTAGATGGACTCCACGCACACCCGCAGGTCGCCCGAATGGTCGCAGCTGGGGATCAGCACGCTGACCCGCCCGGGCTTTGTGATGGTGTAATCGGTCTTATAAAAGCCTGGGGTGTTGGGCACCATGGTCACTGCGTCCACCGGCACGCCCATGCGGTCGTAGTGGGCGCGCAGCGCCTTCATGGCTGCTTCCAGACAGTAGGTCTTGGCGGAGATGTTGCTGGCCACGCTTGCGGGGCTGGAACGCCAGTAGTACAGCAGATGCGGGATGTGCACGATCTTCTCTGCCTGCTCGGTCAGGCGCAGGTAGAGGTCGTAATCCTGACTGCCGTTGAACTCTGCCCGCTCGTCGCCGCCCACCTTTGCCAGCAGCGCCGCGCTGAACACGCTCAGGTGGCAGATATAGTTGTTGGAGCGCAGGTTATCCAGCATATAATCCGGCTTGAAGTGGTAGACCGTCAGGTGGTCGATGTCCCCTTCAAAGGTCACTTCGTCGGTGTACACAAAGTCCGCGCCCTGCTTGGCAATGGCTTCCGCCACATACCACAGTGCACAGGGGTGCAGGATGTCGTCATGGTCCAGCAGAGCGATATATTCACCCGTGGCAAGGGCAAAGCCCTGATTAGTGTTGCCCGCAATGCCCTCGTTGCTGTCCAGTTTCCGGTAGCGGATGCGGCTGTCGGTGCGGGCACGCTCCTGCACAAGGACACCCACGTCCGCGTCCTGTCCGGCATCCACCATGCACAGCTCCCAGTTGCGGTAGGTCTGGTTCTGCACCGAGTCCAGCAGCTCCACCAGAAAATCGTGGGGGGTGTTGTACAGCGGCACCACGATGCTGATGCGCGGTGCAGCGGGCTGGTCTGCGGCCTGCTTTACCAGCAGTTCCACGTCCGCAAAGCGGTCGGCGGGCATGGCCTTGCCCGGGAACAGCTTTTTATACTCCCGCTTGGCCTTGGCCTGTGCCATTACGCCCGCAAAGCCCACCCGGCGCAGGGTGGCAAAAAAGACGAAGAGCGGGAAGCTGCGCCACAGCTGGCGGCACTTGCTTACCAGATACCGCAGCGGCCAGCTGGCCCTCCAGAAGGTGGAGTTGACCACACTGTTCAGGGTCTTTTCCAAGTCCTGCTCGTGGCTGCGGCTCAGGGAAAGGTCGCTGCGCAGCCGCTCCAGCTGGGCAGCCTGTTCGGCGGCGGTGCGCTCGGCCTGCACAGTACGCTCCCGCAAAATGTCCAGCTGCTGTTCATAGCCCGTCTCCAGCTCCGGCAGCTCCGGGGCAGCCGTGCGGCAGAACAGCGCCGTCAGCTGCTCCTTGCCGCTGTCCTTCCATGCAAACTCCCGGCAAAAGCCCTGTGCGGCAAGCTGCTTTGCGCAGTCTGCCATACCGGTGTACTCATCGCACACCAGCACCACCTTTTCGGCCTGCACGGCGGGCAGGGTGACCCACTGAGGGTCTGCCACCACCAGCAGCTCCGGGCTGCTTTGCACCACCGTGGTATTCATTTTGCCAAAAGCCTCTTCCAGCAGGCCGCTGTTCTCCAGCACCTGCACACTGCGGGGTGCCAGTTCCCGCACGATGCGCTGTGCCAGTGCACGGCAGCGCTCGGCGGCCTCCTGATTCTGCTTTTCCTGATCCAACTCCATGCTGATACTCCAATCCGTGCGTTTTTCTGCGCAGTTATGTTTCCCGTTCATTTTTCACAAACGGATATAGTATACCAAATCCTGCGGCGTTTGAGAAGGTTTTTCCAAAATTTCCGTCAAACACGCTCAGCGGAACAACCCCGCAAGCCAGCCGAACAGCCCGCCGCTGCGGGTAGTGCGGGTACGGATCTGCGCCCCGGTGTAGTAGTGCCGTAAGATCTGCTTGTAGTTCATGCCTTCCTCGGCGGCGTAGCCCACTGCGCCGCACTGGCTCATGCCCACGCCGTGACCATAGCCGTAATAGGTCATGCAGGGGGTGCCGCCGGCATCGGTGCCGAAATCGAAGCAGTAGCGGGAGGAAACGAACTGGTTGATGTACCGGTAGCTGCGCCCGTTAGACACCAGTGTGTTGTACTGTACAAAGCCGCCCAGATCCTTGTGGGTGGTGTCGGCGCTCTGGTAGGGCTCGCCGGTGCGGCTGTCGTTGTATTCTATATAGGTGTAGTCCTTGCCGATCACCCGGCGCAGCAGGTTGTGGTACTGCTCCTCGTAGGGGCTTTCCACGCTTTGCAGGTAGGGCACGTCCGTGCCCCATGCGTCCAAACTGGCGCAGGTGCCGTACACGCCGGTCTGGGTGTTGTAGCCCGCACTGGCCGACCATACCGCGTCGCACACGCTGCCGTTGTACACCAGCACCTCATCCCTGACCGCCTGCACCGCCTTGCGGATGGCGCTGCGGGTGGAGGACGGGATCTGGCTGACCGGGGTGTAGATCAGCGCATTGGCGGACGAGCCGTACTGCTTGTGGTATTCCAGATAGGAGTGGATAGCCACCGCCTGCGCCTTCCATGCCTGCTGCGCAGCGCTGGCGCTGACATAGCTGCCAATAGAGCCAAGCTCGGTGTAGGTGATGCCCACCAGACAATCCACCAGATCCAGTGTGACATTGCGCTTGAGCCCCTGCCCCTTGATGTTCAGGTAGGGCATGGTGATCTTATCCTTGGAGCCAAACAGCCAGCTGAGACAGTTTTCGTTCTCTGCGGGGATCAGGGTGGTATCGGCCCCGCCGATGGTGGTGGCAGCCGAAGCCGCTGCCGCCGGGATGCAGACGCACAGCACCGCCGCCAGCAGAAAAGCCGCCGCGCGGCGGGCAAAAGAATGCAGATGTTTCAAAGTCCGGTTCCCTCCTTGTGGGCATATTCTTGCAGTTTGATATGACCTTAGTGTAACACAGCCAGCGCCGCCGGGCAAGAACCGGAGTTATGTATTTTACAGTACCGTTTTGGGGAAGCGCTGCCGCACCCGCAAAAAAGCCGCCGCACGGTCAGGTGCAGCGGCTTTTTTCTTCACGTACCTTCTATGGAAAAACGCTTTTTACAGGGCAGCCACGGCAGCCTTCAGGGCATCCACGCGGTCGGTGTTCTCCCACTTCACGCCCAGATCCTCGCGGCCCATGTGGCCGTAGGCGGCCAGCTGGCGGTAGATGGGCTTGCGCAGATCCAGCTCTCGGATGATGGCGGCGGGGGTCAGGTCAAACACCTTCTCCACAGCCTGCTCGATCTTCTCGTCTGCCACAGTGCCGGTGCCGAAGGTATCCACCATGATGGACACGGGCTTTGCCACACCGATGGCGTAGGCCACCTGCACCTCGCACTGCTTTGCCAGACCCGCAGCCACGATGTTCTTTGCCACCCAGCGGGTAGCGTAGGCTGCGCTGCGGTCCACCTTGCTGGGGTCCTTGCCGGAGAAAGCGCCGCCGCCGTGGCGTGCATAGCCGCCGTAGGTGTCCACGATGATCTTGCGGCCGGTCAGGCCGGTATCGCCCTGCGGGCCGCCCACAACAAAGCGGCCGGTGGGGTTGATGTAGTACTTGGTGTTCTCGTCCAGCAGCTCGGCGGGGATGGTGGCCTTGATGACCTTTTCCATCACGTCTGCGCGCAGCTGCTCCATGCTCACGCTCTCGCTGTGCTGGCTGGAGATGACCACGGCATCCACGCGCACGGGCTTGTTGTTCTCATCGTACTCCACGGTCACCTGGCTCTTGCCGTCCGGGCGCAGGTAGTCCATCTCGCCGCTCTTGCGCACCTCAGTCAGGCGCTTTGCCAGCTTGTGGGCAAGGCTGATGGGCATAGGCATCAGCTCGGGGGTCTCGTCGCAGGCATAACCGAACATCATGCCCTGATCGCCTGCACCGCCCACCTGATCGTTGGTGCCCAGTGCAATATCGGGGCTCTGGCCGTCAATGTTGGAGATGACGGCGCAGGTGTCGGCGTCAAAGCCGAACTTTGCGCGGGTGTAGCCGATATCTGCCACCACCTCGCGGACGACCTTCTGGAAGTCCACATAGCAGCTGGTGGTGATCTCGCCCATGATGTGCACAAGGCCGGTGGATGCGCAGGTCTCGCAGGCCACGCGGGCATCAGGGTCGTGGGTCAGGATCTCGTCAAGGATCGCATCAGAGATCTGGTCGCAGATCTTGTCGGGATGTCCCTCGGTAACGGACTCCGAAGTAAACAGGTGTCTAGCCATTTTTTGCCTCCTAAATGTTTCAGTTGCGTGTATTTACCATTCCATCAAGTTTGTTCTGAAAAATAAAAGCGCTCAGAGCCGAAAGCTCTGAGCGTTGCACTCTTATCTTCCGGTTTCCCGCAGGATTTGGCACCTTACGCTCTCGCGCAGGTTGTCGGGCTTCACAGGGCCTGTCCCCTCAGCCGCTCTTGATAAGTCGGTATTCAATTGGTACGCTCCATATTCTATCATTGCAGCGTCAGATTGTCAAGATAAGTCTCACTTATTTTAGACATTCCTTTTAAATTGATGGAGCATCTCCCTGCTCCGGTGCGGCATGGCCGTCCCGGGCGGCGTGGAAAGCGCGCTTTTCCGCGTACATCCGCTGATCCAGCTCCACCAGAAACTTCTCCACGCTGCCGCCCTCGTACTTTGCCACACCGGTGGAGAAGGACAGCTGAAAGCTGCCCGCCGGAGCGGTAGCGTTATAGTGCTGCACCCGCTGCACGGCAATTTGTGCAGCAGCCCTTGAGAAATCATCCTTTGCAGTTCAGCCAAGCCCGGAGCTTCGCCGAAATACTTTTTTGCAGAAAGCTTAGTAGCCCTTTGCCTGCTCGCCGTTCAAAATCTTGACAGCGCGGGAGGTGCCCAGACGGTCAGCGCCCAGTGCAAGGAAGGTCTCCATATCCTCCACGGTGGAAATGCCGCCGGCAGCCTTGACCTTGCAGCGGCCACGCACGCCCTTGACCATCAGCTCCACATCGTGGAAGTTTGCACCTGCGGTAGAGAAGCCGGTGCTGGTCTTGATGTAGTCGGCACCGGCCTCGCAGACGATGTCGCACATCTTTTCCTTTTCTTCCTCGGTCAGCAGACAAGTCTCAATGATGACCTTCAAAATCTTATCGCCCACAGCCTGCTTCACGGCACGGATATCCTCGCGGACAGCATCGTACTCCTTGTTCTTCAGGCGGCCGATGTTGATGACCATATCCACCTCGGCTGCACCGTTCTCGATGGCAGTCTTGGCTTCAAAGGCCTTGCTGGCGGTATCCATAGCACCCAGAGGGAAGCCTACCACGCAGCACACGGGGATGCGGCCTGCCATATACTCCACAGCCTGCTTGACGTAGCAGGTGTTGATGCAGACGGATGCGGTGTGGTTTGCAATGGCTTCGTCACACAGCTGCTGGATCTGGGGCCAGGTAGCCTCCGGCTTCAGCAGGGTATGATCGACATGGGACAGGATCTCTTCGCGGTTCATTCTCGTTCCTCCGTTGTTTTACTTGCTGGCACGGCGCACCTTTGCCATGCCCACAGCGCTGAGTGCGATCGCAGTCACCGATGCTGTTGCACCAATGATGCCCAGCACAAGACCAGAGACCAGGAATGCGAAACCTTTCAGACCACGTTTCATAATACCGTACCTCCTAAGATGATTGTTTCTTGTAAAGCGCCCTCATCCGGCACTTCGTGCCACCTTCCCCCGACCGGGGGAAGGCTTTAGGTGCATCTGCCGATATGGTTTCGGATATCTGTACAAACTCCTGCAAAATTTTCCGCAATCTCCAGATTAGAGTAGCGCAAAACCGTAAGACCCTTGTCCTTCAGGTATTGGTCCCGTACCATATCTGCCGCCTTACCCGCATCATTATAATGCTGCGAGCCATCCAGTTCTATTACAAGCTTGGCTTCTGCACAGAAAAAATCAACGATATAATTCCCGATGACCTTCTGCCGTTTAAAAATGACCGGCTGACTTTTTAAAAAATCATACCACAAATGTCTCTCTTCTCGCGTCATATTCCGGCGCAGCGTTTGAGAGAGTGGTGTCAGCATTCCGTTTTTAACGTCCTTCATTTCAAATTCAGGCGAAGCCTGCTCTTCTTAAGCCTTCACCCCTTGGGGGAAGGTGTCACCGCAGGTGACGGATGAGGGGTAACTTTTCCATTACTTTTTCTTAAAGATGATCAGCTTGCTGAACACATAGTTCAGCACCACGACCACCACGTTGGAGAATACTTTGACGCACAGTCCCCACAACATTTGTGCGTTGTAGCAGCTGGTGACAAAAATGGCAGTGGGGCCGTCTGCTCCGCCGATGATGGCAATTGCTGCGGAACCGTCCGGGCTGCTCATCGGTGTTCCTGCATAGGTTGCCGCCATCTGGATGGCCGTATCCGGGCCAACCCAATGGGACACAACATTCAACAGTCCCTGCACCATACCTTCCATCAGCGCCGCGCCCTGCGCAGCCAGCAGGTTGCCGCCCACGATCATGATGGCGGCATCCAGCACCATGGTGCCCAGACGGCAGGTGACAAAGGTGCCGAACTCTTTCGCCATGGCTTTGCCGGTGGTCTTGCTGCGGAACACGAACGCGCGGTTGGTGCAGTAGGCAAACAGGATACACAAGGCGTTATCCAGCACATTGCCCCAGCTGTTGGCTGCGGTATAGCCGAACAGCCGGCTGAACAGCGCATACAGCACAATATTCAGCAGGGTGGTCAGCACGCCAAAGATCAGATAACTGAGCACTTCCCAGTGCTTTTTGAAAAATTTCATCATGGCTTTGTTAACAAAAACAGCCCCGCCGCCGTTTTCCCGGCAACGGGGCTGCAGATCTCATTGTGTCAGAAGCTATGCTTTTGCACGAAGGGCCGATTACTCAGCGTCGTTGTTCAGCAGAGCCTTCATGGACAGGCTGATGCGCTTCTTGTCGAAGTCAACATCCAGCAGCTTCACATCGACCATATCGCCGACCTTCAGTGCGTCGGAGACCTTCTCAACGCGGTCATTGCTGATCTCGCTGATGTGGACCAGACCGTCAACACCCGGCAGGATGCGGACGAATGCACCGAACTTGGTCAGGGACACGACCGGAGCATGGAAGGTGCTGCCGATGGGGTAGTTGTTCTTCAGCTGCTCCCAGGGGTTGTCCTCGGACTTCTTGTAGCCCAGAGAAACCTTGTGGTTCTCGGTGTCGATATCCTTGACATACACTTCGATGGTGTCACCAACGGAGACGACCTCGGAGGGATGCTTGATGCGGTTCCAGCTCAGCTCGCTGATGTGGCACAGGCCGTCAACACCACCGATGTCAACGAATGCACCATAAGAGGTCAGGCTCTTGACAACGCCGGTGTAGGTCTTGCCCACCTCAACGTTTGCCCAGAACTCCTCGCGCTTTGCCTTGTTCTGCTCAGCGGTCACCTTGTTGATGCTGCCCACGATCTTGCGGCCAGAGCACTCGGTGACGACCAGCTGAACGTGCTGGCCGACCAGAGCAGTGTAGTCCT
>OGGO01000056.1_pt1 | contig 134823 bp, 127 predicted proteins | sample 1571231 | NCBI WGS metagenome assembly OGGO01 (sample SAMEA2582036, study PRJEB24529) | metagenome | biome: Human gut stool | place: China | collected 2011 | reverse complement strand
ACTCGCTACCTCCACCTTGGCAAGGTGGCGCTCTACCAGATGAGCTACGGCCGCACATTCCATTTGTTTGTACCGGGCTTTCGTCCGGCGACGTTGGTTATTATACCGCACACTCCGGCAGTTGTCAACCACAAATTTACATTTTTTCAAAAAAGAATGTCTTTTTGCTCTGATACGTTCTTTTTTATTTTGCGTGCGGCGAGGACTCCACCCTTTTCACCCTGTTTCACACCGCTGTGTGCACAAGTAAAATACAGTTGCTTTCTATTTCACAAACTATTATAATAAAGAGGACGCTTTGTCAAACGGAAAATGCACCCGCGCGGGTGCAGCTTCCATTTAATAGAAAAGAAAAAGGAATTGCCAGCAAAAAGGAGCTAACGCAATGTATAAGATCACTGAAAAGGTCGCGCTGAACCCCACCGTGACAAAGATGGTCATCGAAGCCCCGCTGATCGCCAAAAAGGCAAAGCCGGGTCAGTTCATCATTGTTCGTCCGTTTGAGGACAGCGAGCGCATCCCCCTGACCGTGGCCGGTTACGACCGCGAAAAGGGCACTGTGGATATCATTTTCCAGATCGTGGGCGGTACCACCATGGAGCTGAACAGCCTGAACGCAGGCGATTGTGTCCACGATTTTGTCGGCCCGCTGGGCCGCGCCACCGAGACCGAGGGTCTGAAGAAGGTGTGCGTTGTGGGCGGCGGCGTGGGCTGCGCCATTGCACTGCCCATTGCCAAGGAGCTGCACGATCAGGGCTGTGTGGTGCACAGCGTGGTCGGCTTCCGCAATAAGGATCTGCTGATCCTTGAGGACGAGTTCAGCGCCTGCAGCGACGAGCTGCGCATTATGACCGACGACGGCAGCTACGGCACCAAGGGTGTGGTCACCGCTGCGCTGGACGAGCTGGTAGCTGCCGGCAACCAGTACGATCTGGTCATCACCATCGGCCCGCTGATCATGATGAAATTTGTGGTCAAGACCTGCCAGAAGCACGGCCTGAAGAGCATCGTTTCCATGAACCCCATCATGATCGACGGCACCGGTATGTGCGGCGGCTGCCGCCTGACCGTGGGCGGTCAGACCAAGTTTGCCTGCGTGGATGGCCCCGACTTTGACGGCGATCTGGTGGATTTTGACGAGGCAATGGCACGCGGCACCATGTACCGCCCGTTTGAGGCACACGCCCGTGAGGCAGCCTGCAACCTGTTCAAGACTCAGGAGGGAATGTAAAATGGCTTTCAATATGGACCCCAAAAAGTGCCCCATGCCCACGCAGGACCCCAACGTCCGCAACAAGAACTTTAAAGAAGTGGCTCTGGGCTACACCGCCGAGATGGCTGTGAACGAAGCCAAGCGCTGCATCGGCTGCAAGAACAAGCCCTGCCAGTCCGGCTGCCCCGTGGGTATCGACATCCCGGAGTTTATCGCTCACGTTGCAGAGGGCGACTTTGAAGCCGCCTATCAGGTGATCAACCGCTCCTCTTCCCTGCCTGCCGTCTGCGGCCGTGTCTGCCCGCAGGAGAGCCAGTGCGAGGGCAAGTGCACCCGCGGCATCAAGAACGAGCCGGTAGCTATTGGCCGTCTGGAGCGCTTTGTGGCCGACTGGCACCGCGAGAACGTGCACACCGCACCCATCGTACCCGAATGGAACGGCCATAAGGTGGCCATCATCGGCGCAGGCCCTGCCGGCTTGACCGCTGCAGGCGATCTGGCTAAGCTGGGCTATAAGGTGACTGTTTACGAAGCTCTGCACGTTGCAGGCGGTGTGCTGATGTACGGCATCCCCGAGTTCCGTCTGCCCAAGGCCATCGTCCAGCAGGAGATCGACGGTCTGAAGAAGATGGGCGTGGATTTTGAGTGCAACATGGTCATCGGCAAGGTGCTGACCATTGACGAGCTGATGGGCGAGTACGGCTACGAGGCCGTGTTCGTAGGCTCTGGTGCCGGTCTGCCCCGCTTTATGAACATCCCCGGCGAGAGCCTGAAGGGCGTGTACTCTGCCAACGAATTCCTGACCCGCTCCAACCTGATGAAGGCTTACCTGCCCACCAGCAAGACCCCCATCCGCACCGGCAAGAAGGTCGCCGTTGTGGGCGGCGGCAACGTGGCCATGGACGCTGCCCGCAGCGCCCTGCGTCTGGGTGCCGAGAGCGTGTACATCGTATACCGCCGCGGCATGGCTGAACTGCCCGCCCGTAAGGAAGAGGTGGAGCACGCCGAGGAAGAGGGCATCATCTTCAAGACCCTGTGCAACCCCGTTGCCATCCACCCGGATGAAGACGGCTTTGTGCACTCCATGACCTGCATCGAGATGGAGCTGGGTGAGCCGGATGCTTCCGGCCGCCGCCGTCCCATTGAAAAGCAGGGCAGCGAGTTCGAGCTGGAGGTGGATACTGTGATCATGAGCCTGGGCACCAGCCCCAACCCGCTGATCCGCTCCACCACTCCGGGCTTGGAGACCAACAAGCACGGCTGCATCGTGACCGAGGGTGACGAGGGCAAGACCAGCCGTGACGGCGTGTACGCCGGTGGTGACGCCGTGACCGGCGCTGCTACCGTCATCAAGGCCATGGGTGCCGGTAAGGCAGCTGCAAAGGCCATGGACGAGTACATCCGTAATAAGTAACAAATAGCAATAAGGGCGCTGCACATTTACCGTGCAGCGCCCTTTTTCAGCGCAGATCTTGTTATGAACAGAGTAGGCCCGGAAAGTCTGCGGACTTTCCGGGCCTACATTTTCACGGGATGGACACTGCCGAAAACGGCATCTGTTTTAATGTACGCCAGCCAGTTCCTTTACGGGGCGGCCGGTACGGGTCATTTCGATCTTGCGGGATTTATCGTAGCAGTAGCGGATGATGGCCTGCCGCCGCACGATACCGATAAAGCTGCCCCGGTCATCCACCACCGGGACAAAGTTCTGGTTCATGGCGGCTTCCACCAGCTCATCCATGCTGGTGGTCACCGTGACGGCCTTGTAGTCCCGCTTATGCGCAAACTCTGAGATGGGGATGTCCTCGGCGGCTTCCAGATCCAGACCATGGTATTTTTTCAGTCCCCACAGGATATCACCTTCGGTCAACGTGCCCACATATTCGCCCTTGCGGTTCAGCACCGGAATGGATGCGTAGCGGTTGTTTTCCCACTTTTCCAGCGTCTGCCGGAGGGTAAAGTCATCGTAAACGTACATCAGATCCTGCTTTGGGGAAAGAAAAAAGAGAATGTTCATGCCAACAACTCCTATCGCATTTTTTGCAGGCAATACCTGTTGGAACGGTCTGCCTGCGCTATGTAATGTGCCGTGCGTCCGGCGTATTCCGGGAAGTATCATGGGAAAAGGGGGCTGGCAGCCCCTTTTCTTCTTTGTTTCTATTTTAGCACTTTTTCATAGACAAAGAAAGCCAGGCAAGGAAGCTTTTATAATTTATTCACAGATTGTTTTTCTTTATTTGTCATACTTTCCGTTTTGATGGGTTCTGCACAGCCTGCCTTCAGCATACCACGCCCGCTGCGCAAAGCAGCGCGAGGGCTGTCGAGGGCAGTTTCCCCTTTTTTCTTTACAAAAATGATGCAAAAGAAGCGCAAAAAGCAGTAAATCCAACAATTTGAACTGTACAACCACGGTGCAAAGTTGTATAATAGAGTGGGTGTTTATCTGAGGCAAGCTTTGTTTTGCACAGCCAACGCCCCCGACCCTTGCGTGTATTTTTATGAAAAATAACATAAAGGAGCAGAGCGACTATGATCACTTCCCGTTTCCCGCTTGGGAATGTCAGCTTTACTGATGGGTATTTTTCCACCCTGGTGGGTGAAGCCACCAAACAGTGCTACGGCGTTGCTGCCATGGCTCCCCGTGATATGACTGACGCTGTGAAAAGCATGGTATACGGTTCCGATTACCCGGAAAAGGGTGTGCGCGTGACCCAGCAGAATGGGCGTCTGGTCATCGAGCTGCACATTGCCGTCAGCTACGGTCTGAACATTTCCACCGCCGCCCGCAGCATCTCCCACCGCGTTAAGGACGAGGTGGAGCAGGCCACCGGGCTGAAGGTCGCCCGCGTGGTGGTGTCCGTGGATGACGTCATCGCCTGATTTGTCTGCAAACCCGAGCCGGGATTTTCCGGCCAGTTACTAAGGAGTAAAAACAATGATTTCTGGTAAGATCCTGCGCGACGCCATCATTTCCGGCGCCAACAACATCAACAACCAGCGTTCCCGCGTGGACGAGCTGAACGTTTTCCCTGTGCCGGATGGCGACACCGGCACTAACATGGGCATGACCGTGGGTGCTGCTGTGCGTGAGCTGGAAGCTCTGGACGACAGCTGCACCGTGGGCGAAGCTGCCAAGACTGCTGCTTCTGCCATGCTGCGCGGTGCGCGCGGCAACTCCGGCGTTATCACCAGCCTGCTGTTCCGCGGCTTTTCCAAGGCTTTGGAGGGCAAAAAAGAGGCTGACGCTGCCGATATCGTGGCTGCCCTGCAGAAGGGCGTTGAAGGTGCCTACAAGGCCGTGATGAAGCCCACCGAGGGCACTATCCTGACCGTGGCACGCGTTGCTTCCGAGGAAGCCGCTGCCAGTGATGCCGCCGATGTGCCCGCCCTGTGGGACGTAGTGCTGACTGCCGGCCAGAAGGCACTGGAGGATACCCCCAACCTGCTGCCCGTGCTGAAGAAGGCCGGCGTTGTGGACGCAGGCGGTCAGGGCATTATGGTCATCTTTGAGGGCATGGGCAAGGTGTTCCATGGCGAGGCCATTATTGCCGGCGGCGAAGCTGCTCCCAACAAGGCAAAGCTGTCCACCGAGAATGCCGGTAAGGGCGTATTCACCGACGACCTGATGAAGGTGGAGGACATTACCAACGGCTACTGCACCCAGTTCCTCATCAACAAGAACGAGGGTGCCAGCGCCGCCAAGATGCGTGCCTTTGCAGAGTCCAACGGCGACAGCGTGGTGTGCATTGAGGATGACGACGTCATCAACCTGCACGTTCACACTGCCGACCCCGGCAAGATCCTGAGCGAGGCCATCAAGTACGGCTACCTGACCAACTTCAAGATCGAGAATATGCACGAGCAGTTCCTCGCCCGCCAGAAGCAGGGCAAGAGCCTTGAAAAGCAGGCTTCTGCCGAGAAGGCTCCCTCTCAGGCCAGCGAGTTCATCTACGCCGCCGTGGATCCCAGCCGGGACTACGGCTTTGTGGCTGTTGCCGCCGGTGAGGGTCTGAAGGCTGTGTTCACCGATCTGGCAGCAGACGCTGTGGTGTCCGGCGGTCAGACCATGAACCCCTCCACCGAGGATATTCTGGCAGCCATCCAGAGCGTGCCCGCCAAGACCGTGTTCGTGCTGCCCAACAACAAGAACATCATCATGGCTGCCGAGCAGGCACAGAAGCTGGCTGACCGTCAGGTGGTGGTGCTGCCCACCCGCACCGTGCCCATGGGCATTACCGCACTGCTGAACTTCGACCCCTCTGTGAACGCCGAGACCAACACCATCAACATGATGGCTGCTGCCGACAAGGTGTCCACCGGTCTGATCACCTACGCCGCCCGCGACAGCGAGTACGATGGCAAGCGCATCCGCAAGGGCGAGATCATGGCGCTGGAGAACGGCAAGATCGTTTCCACCTCCACCGATATCACCAAGGCCACCTACCGTCTGGCACGCAATATGTGCAAGAAGGATTCCAGCTTCGTCACCATCATTTCCGGCTGTGATGTGAGCGATGAGGACGCCGAAAAGGTTACTGAGATCGTCAAGGCAAAGTGCCCCAACCATGTGGAAGTAAGCCACATCCGCGGCGGCCAGCCCGTTTATTACTATATGATCAGCGTGGAGTAAGCACTCCCCTGCCCTGATTTGACATTATCACAAAACACAAAGAGACTGCTGCATGGTACTCCGTGCGGCAGTCTCTTTTTCTTGTGAAAAAGCAAGTCGGGAAGTTCCGCAGAACTTCCCGACTTGGAAATTATAAAAAATTCTTCCGCTGAAAATGCCCAAAGCGCACGCGGCGGGTATTCAAAATCGTCCAGACCTGATAAAAGGCCGCTGCACAAAATCTGTGCAACGGCCTTTGTTTCTCAGAAAAAGCTTACCTGACTGCTCTCGGGCAGGTCGCCCAGTGCGCCCACCTGACGCAGACGATCCAGAATGCCGCTGCCCACGCCGGAGGCCTGCTGCAGCTCTTCCACCGAGATATATTCCTCTCCGTGGATGGTCACCCGTTCCAGAGCCTCGGCAGCGGCACCGCCCAAGCCCTTCAGGGCGCTGAAGGGCAGGCGCACCTTGTCGTCCTCCACCACATACTTGGAGCCGCGGCTCTTGCCCAGCTCGATGGGCAAGAACTCGTACCCACGGCTCAGCATCTCGTTGACCAGCTGCAAGCTGACCAGCACATCCTCGTCCTTGGCGTTCTTTTCCTCTTTCAGGCGGCGCTTGACCGCTTCCATGTGGGCGCGCGCCACGGCAGCGCCGCCGATGGCGGCTTCGTAGTCGATATCGTCGCCGCGCACGGTAAAATACACCGCATAGAACGCCTGCGGCTTGTAGATCTTGTACCACATCAGACGGATGGCACTCATCAGGTAGGCCACAGCGTGAGCCTTGGGGAACATATACTTGATCTTGCGGCAGCTCTCGATGTACCAGTCCGGTACCTCGTGCTCCCGCATGGCTTCCTCCCAGCCCGGCTGGAAGCCGCCCTTGGCCACCTTGCCCTTACGCACGGCCTCCATGATATCAAAGGCCATCTTGGGCTCCAGCCCCTTGCGCAGCAGGTACAGCATGATGCTGTCACGGCAGCCGATGACCTCTGCAATGGTGCAGGTTCCGCTGCGGATCAGCTCGTCCGCGTTGCCCGTCCACACGTCCGTGCCATGGGACAGACCGGAGATCTGTATCAGCTCCGAGAAATTTTTAGGCCGTGCTTCTACCAGCATTCCGCGCACGAAATTCGTGCCCATTTCCGGGATGCCGAAGGTACCGGTTTGGCTGTCGATCTGCTCCGGGGTCACGCCAAGCGCTTCCGGGCTGGTCAGCAGGCTGTACACCTTGGGGTCGTTCATGGGGATGCTGTCCACCGGGATGCCGGTGTATTCCTCAAAATACTTGTAGAAGGTGGGCATATCGTGGCCCAGCTCGTCCAGCTTGAGCAGGGTGTCGTGGAGATATTTGAACTCGAAGTGGGTGGTCAGCAGGCCACCCGCCACATCATCTGCCGGGTGCTGGATGGGGCAGAAATCGTAGATCTCGTAGGTGTCCGGCACGACTACCATGCCGCCAGGGTGCTGTCCGGTGGTACGCTTGACGCCGGTGCAGCCCAGCGTCAGGCGGTTTTCCTCGGCGTGGTTCACGGTGCGCTGCCGCTCGTCCAGATACTTTTTAACGTAACCATAAGCGGTTTTATCCTGAATACCGGACACCGTGCCAGCCTTGAACACGTTGGCCTTGCCGAACAGCTCCTCGGTGTAGCGGTGCACATTGGATTGGTACTCGCCGGAGAAGTTCAGGTCGATATCCGGTTCCTTATCGCCGTAGAAGCCGAGGAAGGTCTCGAAGGGAATGTCGTGGCCGTCCACCAGCATCCGGGTGCCGCAGTGGGGACAGTTTTTATCCGGCAGGTCAAAGCCATCGTCCACGCTGCCATCGGTGATGAACTCGCTGTGCTTGCACTTGGGGCAGCGGTAGTGGGGCGGCAGACTGTTCACCTCCGAGATGCCGGAAAAGTGCGCCACGGCAGAGGAGCCGACAGAACCACGGCTGCCCACCTGATAGCCACCCGCATTGGAGTAGGCCACCAGCTTGACCGCAATGACGTACAGAACCGCGTAGCCGTGGCCGCAGATGGAATCCAGCTCCTTTTGCAGCCGCTTTTCCACGATCTCGGGCAAGGGGTCGCCGTAATCCCGCTTGGCGTGCTCCCATGTGGCATCGCGCAGCTGCTGCTCTGCACCCTCGATGCTGGGCGGGTAGGTGCCCCGGGGGATAGCGCGCACATTGTTGTCGATCATGGCGGCGATCTTGCGGGGGTTCTTCACCACAACCTCGTAGGCTTTTTCCTTGGGCAGATAGTAGAACTGCGCCAACATATCCTGCGTGGTGCGGAAGAACAGCGGCGGCTGGTTGTCGGCATCCTTAAAGCCGTTGCCAGCCTGCAATACGGCGCGGTAGATCGCATCCTCCGGCTCGGTAAAGTGCACGTCGCCGGTAGCAATGACCGGCTTGTGCAGATCCTCGCCCAGCTTGATGACGGTGCGGTTGAATTCCTTGATCCGCTCCTCGCTGTCCACCTTGCCATCCCGCACCATATAGGCGTTGTTGCCCAGCGGCTGGATCTCAAGGATATCGTAGTAAGCGGCGATTTTTTTCAGTTCCTCGTAGCTGGTGCCGTCCACGATGGCGCGGTACAGCTCGCCCGCTTCACAGGCGCTGGTGAGCAGCAGGCCGTCCCGGTACTTGTTCAGCAGGCTGCGGGGCACGCGGGGCTTTTTGAAGAAATAATTGACGTGTGCTTCACTGACGATCTTGTACAAGTTTTTCAGGCCCATCTGGTTTTTGACCAGAATGATGAGGTGATAGTATTTCTTTTTCAGCACCTCGCGGTTGCCGCCAAGGCCGGTGTTGATCTCGCTGACCTTCGTCACCTCTTTTTCCGCAAGGTCGTTCAGCATCACGCAGAAGATACGTCCCAGCGCAGCGGAGTCCTCGCAGGCGCGGTGCGCTTCGTAGGCAGGCAGTTCCAGATGCTTATTGATGGTTCCCTGTTTATAGTTGTGCAGACCCGGGTACATGGTCTGTGCCATGGTCAGAGTGTCGATATAGGTAGGTTCCAACTTGACGCCGCTGCGCTTGGCAGCTGCCCGTAAAAAGCGCATATCAAAGGCATGGACGTTGTGCCCCACCAGAATGCGGTCGCCCGCAAAGGCAAGAAAGGCTTCCAGCGCTTCCTTTTCACCGGGCGCATCCGCCACCATCTCGTTGGTGATGCCGGTCAACTCGGTGATCTTGGGGGTGATGGGCTTGCCGGGCTTGACGAAGGTGTCGAACTCCTCCACCACCTCGCCGTTGCGGATGATGACCGCGCCGATCTCGGTAAGGTACTCCACCCCAGGATCAAGACCGGTGGTCTCGGTGTCGAACACGCAGAACTCGCCGTCCAGCGGCTGATCCTTTACGCCGTAGACGCAGGGCACCATGTCGTCCACAAAGTAGGCTTCGCACCCGTAGATAAGTTTGAAGTCCGGGTCCTTTTTATGGATATCATCTGCCGCCAGCATGGCTTCCGGGTAGCCCTGACACACGCCGTGGTCGGTGATGGCAATGGCGGGGTGTCCCATGCGGTGCGCCAGCTTGACGATGCCGCCGGGGTCGCAGAAGCCGTCCATGCTGGAAAGCTTGGTGTGCAGATGCAGCTCCACCCGCTTTTCAGGGGCAGTATCCTCCCGCTTTTTGCGCTCCACGATCAGCACATCATAGGGGTATACGATGTAGTCGTGCTCGTATTTATCGTAGGAGCAGTCGCCCCGCACGATGACCGTGCTGCCCTTGCCGATGCCCTCCCACTTGGAGCAGTCCTCCCCTTCCTGTGCGCGGACCTTCAGGTTGATAGATCCGGTATAGTCGGTGATGGACACAGTATAGATCTTGCGGTAGTTGCCCTTGACCTCGGTAAAGAACACATCGCCCCAGATCATGCACTTGCCGCCCTCGCCGCCCAAGTCCTTGAGGGGAGTAAGGTTTTTGGGGGTGAACATTTTGCCGTGGAAGATGGTGACCGGCTTGTCGGTAAGGTTGAGCCCCTCCACCTTGATAGACGGTGCGGTATTTTTTTTCTCAAACTTGACCACCGGCGGTGCGATCTTGCGCTCCAGCTTTTCTTCCATTTGCTGCTGCTCAGCCGCAGTCACCGCGCTTTGCAGCGTCACCTTGGGGGTAACGCCGGTATGCTCGGCAATGCGCTTGGCAAGCAGCTCTTCAAAGCCCATCTCCTGCAAAAACTTTGTGCCGTGGCACACCCCCACCGTGATGTTCTGCCCGGTAATGGAGATGCTGCTCCTGTCCAGAAAGCCGTTGATGGGCACGCCGTCCCGCTTCATGTCCTCCAGCAGGGTGCGCAGGGCGTGCTCGTCCAGCATGGCATAGCCGAACAGGTTTTTGATCTTCAGCTCAAAGCCCTCATAGTCCGGCTGCAGGGAAGCCAGCAGGCGGGCGCAGAGGTTCTGATCCAGCGGGGCGGCGCTGCGCAGAGTAAACTCGACCTGCCGGTCCTGCCGCAGCATCCGGGCGTGCTCCACGATCACCTGCCCGAAGCAGGCCGCAAAATCCGGGTCCGCCATAAACTGCGGCCACAGCTGGGAAACAAGTGGTTTCACAAATGGTACTCCTTTTTGGTGGGTTTTTTACAGCACAAACTGCCGCACCCGTTTTTGCAGGTGTGGCAGTAGGGAAAAGAATACTTACAATTTATAGATCTCGTCCATGAACTGATCCAGAATGTTATCGCCGGTCAGCTTTTTGATGGGCTTGCCGTGGATGAACAGCACGGCCTCGCCCTTGCCGCCAGCAATGCCGATATCGGCTTCGCGCGCTTCGCCGGGGCCGTTGACAACGCAGCCCATCACGGCTACCTTGATGGACTTTTTGTAGCCCTGCAGCCGCTTTTCCACCTCGTTGGCGATCTCAGTGCAGGGGTACTGGGTGCGTCCGCAGGTGGGACAGGTGATGACCTCCGGCCCGGTGACCGGGAAGCCCACAGCGCGCAGGATGTTAAAGCCTGCTTCCACCTCTTTTTCCGGCTCGGCAGCCAGCGACACACGGATGGTGTCGCCGATGCCCTCCAGCAGCATCCCGCCGATGCCCATGCCGCTTTTCAGCAGACCCATCTGGTAGGTGCCGGCTTCGGTGACGCCCACATGGAGCGGGTAGTCGGTGACGGCGCTGAGCTGGCGGTAGGCTTCCATCATGCGGGGCACGTTAGAGTTCTTGATGGAGATGACGATGTTGTTAAAATCGAACTTTTCCAGCAGCCGCACATGGTACAAAGCGCTTTCCACCATGGCCTCCGGGGTGGGTGCACCGTAACGGGCAAGAATGTGCTTTTCCAGACTGCCGCCGTTGACACCAATACGGATAGGGATGTTCTTCTGCTGGCAGGCATCCACCACTGCCTTTACCCGGTCGTCGTCACCGATGTTGCCCGGGTTGATGCGGATCTTGTCCACACCCACATCCGCGCAGGCCAGCGCTGCCTTGTAGTCAAAGTGGATATCCGCCACGATGGGGATGTTCACCGCGTTCTTGACGGCTTCGATGCACTTTGCATCCGCCGGGCTGGGGCAGGTCACCCGCAGGATCTGGCAGCCTGCAGCTTCGCACCGCTTAGCCTGTGCCACATTGCCTTCGATGTCCTCCACCGGCACATTGAGCATGGTCTGCACCGCAATAGGGTTGCTGCCGCCGATGGTCACATTGCCGATCTTCACTTCACGTTTTTTCTGCCGCATAAGGGTTCCCCTTTCTTATACTGTCCCGGTGATGAGCCGGAGAATATCGTTGTAGGTTGCAAAGAGCATCAGCCCAAACAGCAGCCCGAAGGTTGCAAGGGTGAGCACGCTTTGCAGCTTTTCCGGCACTGCATGGCCGGTGACGCCTTCAATGACCAAAAATACTACCTTACCGCCGTCCAGCGCCGGGAATGGCAGCAGGTTGAGGATGCCAAGGTTGACGGTGATGAGCGCCAGCAGCTCCAGCAGATCCTGCCAGCCGTAGCTGGCTGCCTGCCCGATGGCCGATACGATGCCCACCGGGCCGGAGAGGTTGTTGATGCTCTCCCGCCCGCGCACTAAGTCCACAAGGGAGGTGAACACGATGCGCCCATAGTACAGCACGCTGTTGCCCGCCTCCCGCAGCACGTTGCCGGGGGTCTTTTCCAACCCATAGACGGAAAAGCCGATGCTCATGTGGGTCTCGCCCTTTTCGTCCTGCCATGTGTCAAACTGTACCCCCGGCAGCTGCACCTTTTGGCCGTTCCGCAGCACGGTGAAATCCGCACTGTAGGACTGGGTGCGCACCAGCTCGTACAAGATGTCGTTTGCCACAAAGCAGCGGCGGCCGTTCACCGCCAGAACCTTGTCCCCTGCCTGCAGGCCGGTCTGCCCGCAGAGCGCGCCGTCCTGAATGGCGTAGATGGTCTTGCTGGTGATGGGCTCGTTCTGGGCGGCGATGAGGATCACCAACACCACAAAGCCCAGCACAAAGTTCATGACTGCACCGGCTACCATGACCAGTACCCGCTGCCATACCGGCGCTTCGTTCAAAGGAATGCCAGTGGGCTGCACGGGTGCTTCGGTCTCCGGGACGGGCTGCTCCTGTGCCGCGCGGGCAGCTTCTGCCTGCTGGCTTTCGGGGCTTTCCTCCCCTTCCAGCGCTACAAAGCCGCCCACAGGCAGGGCGCGCAGGCTGTATTGGGTACCCTTGCGGTTCTTTTTCCAGAGCACCGGTCCCATGCCGATGGAAAACTCGTTGACCTGAATGCCGCAGAGCTTTGCCACCGCAAAATGCCCGAACTCGTGGATGGCGATCACCGCACTGAACACGAGCAGCGCGGCAAGGATGGTGATAATAAAAGACATTCGTTCTCCTATAGCGCCCCGGCGCTATTGTAAAAGCAGCGCCGGAGCGTATATTCTGATAAAGCGTTACAGATGTGCCCGCACGAATGCGCGCGCCATGCGGTCGCACTCATACACATCTGCCAGCGTATAGTCGCCGCCAAAGCTGTCGCTGTCCACAACAGCTTCCACCAGACGGCCGATATCCAAAAAGCCGATCTTATCCTCAAGGAACAGCTTAACGGCTTCCTCGTTGGCACCGTTGGCGGCGCAGGGGCCAAGACCGCCCTTGCGGATGGCCTTTTTGCAGGCGGCAAGGCAGCGGAAGGTCTCTTCGTCAGCCACATCGAAGGTGAGCAGCTTCAGGGTGGTAAAGTCCAGCTCCGGCACTACGCCCGGCACACGCTTGGGGTAGGTCAGGGCGTACTGGATGGGGATGCGCATATCCGGCACACCCAGCTGGGCAATGATCGAATTATCGCTGAACTGCACCGCAGAGTGGACGATGCTCTGGCGCTGCACCACGATCTGGATCTTTTCCGGCGGCAGACCGAAGAGCCATACGGCCTCGATGAGCTCCAGACCCTTGTTCATCAGGGTGGCAGAGTCGATGGTGATCTTTGCGCCCATGTTCCAGTTGGGGTGCTTGAGGGCGTCTGCACGGGTCTTGCCGCGCAGCTGCTCGGTGGTCATGCCGAAGAAGGGGCCGCCGGAGGCCGTGAGCAGAATTTTGGTCAGGCTGGGAGCGCTCTCCTTATCCTGCAGGCACTGGAAGATGGCGGAGTGCTCGCTGTCCACAGGCAGCAGCTGCACCCCGTGCTTTTCCACAGCCTGCGTGACCAGATGACCGCCGGTGACAAGGCTTTCCTTGTTGGCCAGCGCCAAATCATGGCCGCTCTCGATGGCGCACAGGCTGGCACCAAGACCGGCAATGCCCACCACGCTGTTCAGCACCACATCCGGGCCGTCCAGCGCAGCCAGTTCCTTCAGCCCCTCCGGGCCGGTAAGCAGCTTGGGTGCATTTGCCCGGCCGGCCAGCGCGGCGTCCAGCTTTGCGGCGGCATCCGGGTCGGTCATGCAGACATATTTCGGGTGGAACTCCTCGATCTGCTGCAAGATCTTTTCCACATGGCTGTGGGCAGAAAGGCCGTAGACCTCGTACCTTTGGGCACGGATGACATCCAGACTCTGGGTACCGATGGAGCCGGTAGAACCCAACAGCGTTATTTTTTTAGACATAATAGTTTCCTCCTCTATATCAGACGTAGAACACGGCGGTGATGACCATGGTCACGAAGGGCGCAATGAACATCACACTATCGAAGCGGTCCAGAATACCGCCGTGACCCGGGAAGATGGTGCCGTAGTCCTTGATGCCGCACTGACGCTTGACCACACTGGCAAACAGGTCGCCGTAGATGCCCAGCACTGCAGCGATGCAGCCCAGCAGCGCGATGATGACATACATGGAGACCCCGATATTAGAGCGGGTAAAGGCTTCCATGCGGTTAGCCGCCATGGAGTAGATGATGGTAGCGACCACGCCGAACACCATGGTGCCCAGCACGCCGCCGATGGCACCCTCCACCGTCTTTTTGGGGCTGACCACCGGGCACAGCTTGTGCTTGCCAAAGGCGCGGCCTGCAAAGTAGGCGCAGGTGTCGCCGCCCCATGCAAAGCAGAGGATGAGCAGAATAAAGAAAACCGCGTCATAGCCGAATTTTTCCACCGGCAGACGCTCCTTGAGCAGGATGAAGGAGTAGAAGCAGAAGATCACGATGCCCGAAAACACCAAAAGACCGCTGGCCTTCTGGTAGCTGATCGTGCCGTTGCGCACCACCAGATAGATGGCAAAAAAGGTGACCAGCACAAAGGACATGGGCATGACCAGCTTGCGCATGGCACTGTAACTGGAAAGCATGACCAGCAATGTGTAGGGTACCAGCACTGCGTACATGAGCCAGTCCTTTTTTTCAAAGCCGAGGGCGTTGTAAATTTCATGGACAGCGATCAGGGTGATGGCTGCGATCACCAGATTGAACACCATGGTGTTAAAGGTAAACATCACGCCAATGAGCACCAGAATGCCCACGATCGCAGTAATAATGCGTGTTTTCATAGGTTTGATCTCCTTTGTTCTTCCGGCAGCAGCCCCTTGCGGGGCAGCGCGCTCCGACCCGAGGAAGTACCGGGTCTGCCGGGTCTGCACCATGGGCGCAGGGTTTGCAATACGGATACTGCGCCGCTCAGATGCCGCCGAACCGGCGGCTGCGGTGGTTGAACTCTTCAATGGCGGTATCCAGATCGGCACGGGTAAAGTCCGGCCAGAGCACATCCATCTCCACCAGCTCCGAATAGGCGGCCTGCCAGAGCATGAAGTTGGACAGCCGCTTTTCTCCGCTGGGACGCAGGATAAAGTCCGGATCCTTCTGTCCGGCGGTGTACATGGCATCGCTCATCATCTGCTCGTTGATGTCCTCGGGGCGGATCTCGCCTGCCGCAGCCTTTGCAGCCAGCTGCTGTGCTGCGCGCACGATCTCCGGGCGGCCGCCGTAGTTGATGGCGATGTTCAGGGTCATGCCGGTCTTGCAGGCAGAGTCCCCTTCCAGCTCGTTCATCATCTTTTGCAGTTTGGGATCCAGCGCGGTGCGGTCGCCTAAAAACTTAATACGGATATTGCGGTTCTTGTAGTCAAAGCCCTCGATGAGGTACTGGGCGAACAGCTTCATGATGGCACCCACCTCTTCCAGCGGGCGCTTCCAGTTCTCGGTAGAGAAAGCATAGAAATACACCGATGCTACGCCAAGTTCATCGCAGTAGTTGGCAATATCCTTAAACACCTCCGCACCCTTTTTGTGTCCTGCGGTGCGGGGCAGGCCGCGGTTTTTCGCCCAGCGGCCGTTGCCGTCCATAATGATGCCGATGGAAAGCCCTTCAGCAAATTCTTTGGGGTGTGTCATTTATACCTCCCGGCAGCAAGGCTGCCTGCAAAAAGTGCCGCGCACCTTCCACCAGCGCACGGCACCTCCCAATCGTTATTGTGTGCTGCGGATCAGACGGCCATGATCTCCTTCTGCTTTTCTTCCACGGCAGCATCAATGTTCTTGATATACTTATCGGTCAGCTTCTGGACATCCTCTTCCATGGTCTTCTGGGTGTCCTCGGTCAGCTCGCCGGCCTTCTTCATGGCCTTGGCCTTATCCATGGCATCGCGGCGCACATTGCGCACAGCCACCTTGGCATCCTCGCCCAGTTTGGAGACTTCCTTTGCCAGCTGCTTGCGGCGCTCCTCGTTGGGTGCGGGGAAGTTCAGGCGGATGGTAACGCCGTCATCAATGGGGGTGATGCCCACATCGCTGGCCATGATTGCCTTGCTGATGGGACGCAGCAGGGTGCGGTCCCAAGGGGTGATGGTGAGGGTGCGTGCCTCAGAGACGGCCACAGCGGCCACCTGCTGGATGGGCGTGGGGGCGCCGTAGTAATCCACAAGAACCTTATCCAGCACAGCGGGGTTCGCACGGCCTGCGCGCACAGCGGCCAGCTCGCGGTTCAGGTGCTCCACAGAGCTCTTCATCTTATCTTCGTAAACCTTGGTGTTGCTGCTCATTGTCGTTGTTCTCCTGTTTCTTTATTCTATTGATCCATGCAGGCAGCGCACTGCGCCGCTGCTGCTCTATCCAATCGTATGCAGTTGCACCGGGGCGCTATGCTCAGCCCTCGTAGACCAGCGTGCCCACGTTTTCGCCCTGCACAGCCCTTGCGATGTTGTCCGGGTCGGCCAGATCAAACACCAGAATGGGCAGCTTGTTGTCACGGCACAGGGTAGCTGCGGTGCCGTCCATAACGGCCAGCTGATCCTCAAGCACCTTGGTAAAGGTAAGGGTATCGTACTTTTTGGCATCCGGGTACTTGTGGGGGTCCTTATCGTAAACGCCGTCCACCATCGTCGCCTTGAACATTACATCGGCGCTCACCTCTACGGCGCGCAGGGCGGTAGCCGTATCGGTAGAGAAGAAGGGGTTGCCGGTGCCGCCGCCGAACACAGCGATCTTGCCCTCATCCATGGCGCGCAGAGCATCCTTGCGGGTAAAGGCAGGTGCCACCTGCGGCATGGTGATCGAGGTGAACACCTCGGTGGGCACGCCCAGCTGCTCCAGCTTATCAGAGACAGCCAGTGCGTTCATCACAGTAGCCAGCATACCGATCTTATCGGCCAAGGTACGCTCCATCTTACCGCTGGAGCGGCCGCGCCAGAAGTTGCCGCCGCCTACCACGATGCCGATCTGCACGCCCAACTCATGAGCTTTCTTCACGCCGCCGCAAATGGCGTCCATGGTGGGCTCGTCAAAGCCCATGCCCTTTTCGCCGCCCAGCGCCTCGCCGCTGATCTTCAAAAGGATACGCTTATATTTCAATGCCATAATCCAAACACCACCTGTTTTATCTTTCGCCGGATAGCCCGACATTTTTGCTATACTCTATTTTACAATAAAACTCCCATAAAGTAAACAGTCAAACGCGCCGTTCTTCGCAAAGCTTTTGTGAACGAATGCGCAGCGCCCGCAAAGCCTGCTTTTGTTCCGGGGAGATGCGGTAGCTTTCCACCGCTTTCTGGATAGTCTTGTTGTGCGTCCACACGTCCAGCCGCTTTTCGGTCAGCCACGGCAGCGCCGCTGCGGGCTGCTTTGCCAGTGCGGTGGCAAAATACCACGCCCGCATCATATTGACATAATATTCCTCGCTGTGCACCGCCGCCGCCCAAGCCAGATATTCCGGCCGGAAGGCATCGTCCAGATAATACCGCATCAGCATCCCGATCCCGTAGCGCACGGTATACGTTCGGTCAGAGCCCAGCCAGCGCCGGATAGCGGCCAGCAGTTCCGGCTTATGCTGTGCAAACACCTTGGGGCTGAAGCTATCGCAGACTGCCCAGTTATCCACATAGGGCAAAAAGCGCTCAGTTGCCGCCAGCGCTGTGCCGAAATCCCGGACAGACTCCAGCAGAAAGGCATGGAGGGCGTTTTCCTCATAATAAAAATGCGGCAGTTTTTGCAGAAACATCTCCGCTTCCGGGGTGTCTGCCAGCTGTTTTGCCAGCTTACGCAGCAGCGGCACCCGCACCCCGATCACCGTTTCCGGCGGCAGGGTGGGCATCAAGCGGCTGTTAAAGATCTGATATTCCTTATCCTGCAGCGCAAACAGCTGCGCACGGATCGCATCCACTTCCGGCATTTCGTCACATCCCTTCTGTACCATTGTACCAGATGGGAGGGAAAATGCAAAGAGAAAAGGCTCCACCTTTTCAGATGAAGCCTTTGGAGCATCCCGCGCTTTCTATAATAGTATCCCCGTTTCTGTTTTTCCTGATTATTTATCCAACCCTCTGGCGCTTATCCAGCCGCATCTTATCAGCTATCATCGCAATAAACTCGCTATTCGTAGGTTTTCCCCGCAGGTTGTGGATGGTATAGCCGAAGTAGCTGTTGAGGGTATCCACATCTCCCCGGTCCCACGCCACCTCGATGGCGTGGCGGATGGCACGCTCTACGCGGCTGGCGGTGGTGCCGTTTTTCTTGGCGATTTCCGGGTACAGGCGCTTGGTCACGGCGTTGATATAGTCCGGCTCGTTCATGGTGAGCAGGATGGCATCCCGCAGGAACTGGTAGCCCTTGATGTGGGCAGGGACGCCGATCTGGTGCAATATCTCGGTGACGGTCAGCTCGTCACTGTCCACACTGGTGTGGAGCAGGTGCTTTTCCTGTCCGCTGGCTGCCTTGAGCACCCGGGCGGCAAGGACGCTTTCGTCAAAGGGCTTGACAAAATAGTAGGCAAAGCCCTCGTCCAGCAGTTCCTGTACCATTTCCTCGCTCTGGAACGCGCCGGTGACGAAAAACGAGGTGTGGCGCTCGCCGGCGGCATTGTAGCGCTGCTTGACCGCCAGAGCATCCAGCCCGGGCATAAAGGCATCCAGCAGCACCACCTGCGGGCGAACGGCCAGCATCTTCTGTAAAACCTTATTTCCATCCTTTTCCACAACGGTCACTTCCACGCCCTTTTGTTCCAGCGCCTCGCGGCAGGCTTCTGTGATCTGAGCACCGGTATCCGACATCAAGAATCTCACTTTATCCATGGTTGTTTCCTCCAATGTGTGCAGTTCCTTTAATACCATGGATTTTACCATAATTTTCCAGACAGTTCAACGGTTTATTTTGGGAAATTATGGAAATTCCGCTCGAATGTCCTACTTTTTTATGCTGCCGCATCCGTTCCGGACACGGAATGTGCCTGTTCCAGCATAGTTTGCGCAAAAATGCCGTAGCCTCGTGTCGGGTCATTGACCAGCACATGGGTCACCGCACCCACCAGCCGCCCGTTTTGCAGGATGGGACTGCCGCTCATCCCCTGCACGATGCCGCCGGTCTGCGCCAGCAGTGCCGGGTCGGTAACGCGCAGCACCATATTGCGGCGCGGGTCGGCATCGTTCACCTTTTCAATATAGACGCGGTAGCTGCGGGGCGTTTCGCCGTTGATAGTGGTCAATATCTCTGCCGCGCCGGGCAGCACCTCCTGCGCAAAGGCAAGCTCCGTCTGCTGCCCGGCAATGGCGGTGCTTACCGTGCCGTAGATGCCGTTTTCGCCGTTGATGCAGATCCTGCCAAGGGCATGGTCGCTGATAAATTTGCCCTTCAGTTCCCCGGGGCTGCCGGCGGTGCCGCCGGTGCAGCCCACGATCTGGCAGGCCACGATCTCGCCGCTGCGCAGGGCGACCTGCTCGCCGGTGTCACTGTCGCTGATGGGGTGACCCAGCCCGGCAAACACCCCGGCCTGCGCGTCCACAAAGGTCAGCGTACCCACCCCGGCGGAGGAATCCCGCACCCACATTCCTGCCCGCCACTGGGCGTTCTGGGTATCCCACACCGGCAAAAGGGTGGTCTGCCGCTGCTCGCCCTTGCGGACGTAGACCACCTCCACCGCCGCACCGGCAGCGGCTTCCAGCGCGGCATGGACCTGCTCGTTGGTCTCGGTGACGGTGTTTCCCATGCGGATGACCCGGTCGCCCAGCCGCAGCCCCGCCTGCTTTGCAGGGTTCACCGTACCGGCGGCGGTATGCACCTCGGAAAAGCCCACGACAAGCGCCCCCTCTGAGAACATCTTCACCCCAAAAGGCGTGCCGCATACCGTAACCGTGGGGCGCTGCATCACGGTGGCGCGGATGGTCTTGACCGGCAGCCAGCCGCCCAGCGCCAGCGTGGTCTGATAGCTGCCCGCTGCCCGGGTGCTGGCCACATTGCGGCTGCCGTGCCCGCGCAGCGGTTCCACCCAGCCAAAGCGCGGCAGCATGAGCGGCTGTTCCGGTTCCAGATAGACCTGCTCCGGCAGGGCGCACCACAGCCAGCCCAGCGCCGCCACGGCTGCCACCAGCAGATAAGCCCCTATAATCTTTATCCACCTGACGATGCTGTGCTTGGACATTTTACGGCCTCCCTGCGCATTTTTCGGATTTATTATGCGCAGAAAAGGGCGAAAATAACAGGGCTTTCGCAGATGCCGCTTTCCGCTTTAGTCCCTTCCCGTAAAAATGGAAGCCCGGAAGATCCGCAGACCTTCCGGGCTTGCTCTATCTGTCACAAACGATTTTTCCGCAGCGCAAAGGCGTGGCACGGCGGCGGTGCGCCTTATTTTTCATCGTGCAAAGTGCCGGTACCGCCCTCCACCACGCCGTCATGCTTGAGCACGGCGGTAATGGTGCCAAAGAAGCACTTTACATCCAGCCCAAAGCTGATATGCTCCACATACCAGCCGTCCAGCTTTGCCTTTTCGGCAATTTCCAGTTCGTCCCGGCCGTGGATCTGCGCCCATCCGGTCAGCCCCGGGCGCACATCGTTTGCGCCGTACTTGTCCCGCTCAGCCAACAGGTCGTACTGGTTCCACAGCGCCGGGCGCGGCCCGATGACTGCCATATCCCCCACAAGGATGTTCCACAGCTGCGGCAGCTCGTCCAGACTGGTCTTGCGCAGAAAGCGCCCCATGCGGGTGATATACTGCTCCGGGTCGTGCAGCAGATGGGTAGGCATATCGTGCGGGGTGTCGATGCGCATGGTGCGGAACTTGAGGATCTGGAAATGCCGCTTGCCGATGCCTACCCGCTTCTGCCGGAAAAACACCGGCCCGGGCGAGTCCAGCTTGATGGCAACAGCCAGAAGCAGCAGCAGCCACGAAAGGCACAGGATGCCGCAGGCCGACAACAAAATATCCAGCAGCCGTTTGATCCGATTCCTATACATAAATAAAACTTCCTCCGTTTTCTACGGGTGTACCGCTTTATTATAGCAGTATGGGCAGCATTTTTCAATTGCAGGCTGTGCCCGGCGGCTGATATTTGGCGATTTTGGAGGAAGTGGACGCTTTACCTCTTGTTTTTTACCTAATATCGCGCTATAATAGGCAATTGCTATGTCAATTCAGGTTTATTATAGGAGGTAGATAACTCATGGCTACGACCAGCCGTTCCGCAGACCTGACCAGCGGGCCCATGCTGCAAAAGATCATTTTGTTTTCCGTGCCGCTGGCGGCATCCAGCATTCTGCAATTGCTGTTCAACGCCGCCGACGTTGTGGTGGTGGGGCGCTTTGCGGGCAGCACGGCGCTGGCCGCTGTTGGCTCCAACGGTGCGCTGATCAATCTGCTGGTCAACCTGTTCGTCGGGCTTTCGCTGGGTGCCAATGTGGTGGCAGCCCGGTGCTTTGGTGCCCGGGACGAAAAAGGCGTGCAGGATACGGTACATACCGCCGTGGCGCTGGGCTTGGTCAGCGGCGTGCTGCTGGCGGTGGTGGGCTTTTGCACCGCGCGCGGCCTGCTGGAGCTGATGAGCTGCCCGGAGGATGTGATCGGTCTTTCCACCCTGTACCTGAAGATCTATTTTATCGGAATGCCCATGACCATGCTGTACAACTTCAGCAGTGCGCTGCTGCGGGCGGTGGGCGACACCAAGCGCCCGCTGTACTGTCTGGCCGCTGCCGGCGTCATCAACGTGGTGCTGAATCTGGTCTTTGTCATCTGCTTTTCCATGAGCGTGGCAGGCGTAGCACTGGCCACCATCATCAGCCAGACCGTGTCCGCGCTGCTGGTGACCGGGATGCTCGTCCGGGAGGAGGGTGCGCTGCGGCTGGACCTGCGGCGGCTGACCTTCCACGCCGGGACGCTGAAGCAGATCTTGCTCATCGGTCTGCCTGCCGGGCTGCAAAGCACGGTGTTCAGCCTTTCCAACGTGGTCATCCAGTCCTCCATCAACTCCTTCGGCTCCATGGTGGTGGCGGGCAACTCTGCCTCCTCTAATCTGGAGGGCTTTGTGTATACCGCCATGAACGCCTTTGCGCAGGCCGCTGTCACCTTTACCAGCCAGAACATCGGCGCACGCAAGTACCACAACCTTGACCGGGTGATCCGCAATTGTCTGCTGTGTGTTGTGGTGACCGGCCTTGTGCTGGGCGGCGGCGCAGCGCTGGCAGGGAACCAGCTGCTGCGCTTCTACTCCTCGGACACCGCAGTCATTGCTACCGGCATCGAGCGGTTAAGGATCATCTGCGGCTCCTATCTGCTGTGCGGCATCATGGACGTGCTGGCCAGCAGCCTGCGCGGGCTGGGTTACAGCGTGCTGCCCATGGTGGTAAGCCTTGTGGGCGTATGCGCACTGCGGCTGGTATGGATCGCCACCATTTTCCAGCTGAACCGCACCCCCTTTATGCTGTACATCAGCTACCCCATCAGCTGGACGCTGACCGCACTGGTGCATCTCAGCTGTCTGCTGGTAGTGCGGCGGCATCTGCGTCAGAACCAGCAGCAGACACAGGCAGTATAAATCTCTTTTTTGCATAAAAGCAATGCCGGACAGGCCACAATGGTCTGTCCGGCATTGCTTTTACTATATCACAGGGCCACATCCAGTGCCATCATCAGCGCAAACCCCAGCACGATGCTGATGACACCGGCCACTTCATCCGGTTCCACCGCCTCAGGAATCATCTCCTGTGCGGTCACACACACCATACAGCCCGCCGCCGCACTCATGAGCCACGGCAGCGCTGCACCTACCCACTCGGCCAGCACAAAGGCCAGCACCGCACCCAAGGGCTCCACCAGCCCGGACGCCGCCCCGGCGGCAAAGGACTGCCCACGGGTGCGCCCGCTCTGGGTCAGCGGCAGACTGACCGCCGCACCCTCCGGGATATTCTGCAAGCCGATGCCCAAGCTCAGCGCCAGCGCTCCGCTTACGGCGTCTGCGTCCCCGTGCAGCGCCAGTGCCGCAGCAAGTCCCACCACCATGCCCTCCGGCAGGTTGTGCAGGGTGACCGCCAGCACCATGCGCCCGCAATGCCCGGGGCCGCCCGCCAGCAGCTGCCCGGCGGCATCCTCCAGCCGCAAAAGCCCCACAGCACCTAAAATAAGCCCCAGCGCCGGGGGTACCCATGCCGCCCTGCCCTGCGACCGGGCTATGGCCGGCAGCAGCAGGCTCCATACGCTGGCCGCCAGCATGATACCCGCCGCCATTCCGCATAAAATGCGCCGGGTAGCCGGTCTTGCCTGCCTGCACAGCAAAAACACCCCTGCTGCTCCCAGCGCGGTACACGCCGCCGGAAACAGCCAGACCCCAAGTATGAAAACGATCCGGTTCAAACCGCATTCCCCCTTTGCCCTTTGTATGCACAAATGGGCAAAAAGGTGCGGTTTCAGAATGCGATAGCTTCCTCTTCGCTGCCATAGGGCAGGCCGGTGTCGGGGTTCATGGGCGGCACGGCCGCTGCGGCGTCTGCCTTTACCTTGCAGATCACGGCATCGCACAGGATGTACTTCACCTTTGCCACAGCGGTGTTGCCGATCTTATCGTACAGACGGCCTGCACTGTAGCAGTCCCCCTTTACGGTATGGGTGCTGTTGGCCACATAGCCCACCTTGCCCAGACCCGGCAGCTCTGCCCGGATGGCTTCGTGGTCGGCCTGATTCTCCGGCTCCTTGACCAGACGCACCTTCTGCCCTACTGCAAAGGGCATCGTGCCGTAGCGGTAGTTCAGGCCGGTCAGTGTTACATAATACTTCATGGTTTTATCTCCTTAGAAATCCTCTTCGCTGCTGTCGCAGCTGTCTGCATCGCAGTCTGTGTCATCGGACGCAAAGCTGTCGGTGCTGTCCGTGCTGTCCGTGCTGAAATTGCGCTCGAATGCGGTCATGTACTGGGCATAGCCCTCATCGCCGGTGCCGAAGTAGCCAAAATCAAAATCTTTCATCGTATTATCCTCCGCAAATGTTCTTGTCGTTCAAGCCTTCCGGGGGATGTCCGTCCCTCGTTATGCTTCTATTATCCACATTTGCAGTCCAATAAAAAGGATTTTCGGCAGATCATTTCAAGTTTTTTCTACTTTGTGTTCCCCGCCCGGCGGTGCAGGCTTTGCTCTGTACCCACAGCATACCACACTCTGCCGGGTAAGAGGTCAACTGCCGGGCGACATTCTGCAAAAGCGGGTTCTACAGCAGATAGCAGCCCGTCTTTTTGCGGTTTTATTTTTGCCAAAAAGTCTTTGACTTTTGGCGAAATTTTATGACAACTATGTAGATTCTTTACATAGATTATAACTTTCGACCAAAACCCTCTTGATTTTTTTCAAAAACGGACTAGAATATAGCATCGCAGTGAGGTGCTACCGAAGGCCCGCTGCGAAACACACATAGGAAAAACAAGGAGATCATTGATATGAAACTCAAGAATATTTGCATCGCTGTTGTTGCTCTGGCTCTGGCTGCTGGCATGACCGCTTGCGGTGGCTCTGCTTCTACCGCTGCTTCTTCCTCTGAGGCTGCTTCCGCAAGCACCGCTGTTTCCGAGGCTGCTTCTTCTGAGGCTGCTTCCAGCGAGGCCGCTTCCTCTGAGGCTGCATCTTCCGAGGCTGCTTCCTCTGAGGCCGCTGTCAGCGAGGCTGCTTCTTCTGAGGCTGCTTCCACCACTGCCGCCTAAGTTTAACGCGCACAGCGTACATAACAGGATAGCAAAAGGCCGCTGCACATTGTTTTGTGCAGCGGCCTTTTTGGTTGCGCAGAAAGATTATAAATGCCCTTCGCGTGCGCTATGGGCATAACCAGCGGAATGATTTTTTCTTTTTCGGGATACCGGGTCGTCTACGGACGCCCCGGTATCCCATTTTATGAAAAAAGACCACCGCACAAAGCCATGTACAGCAGTCTCCTCGCGTTTGAGAAGCAAGCTTCCCAGTATCATTTTTCAAGGATCGCGCGGATCTGGGCAAGGTCGGCGGCAAAGGTAATATTCCGCTGCCGCGCCGGGGTGGAAAGCCCCATGGCGATCATCTGCTGCAAAAGCTGATGCAAGGGCTGGTAGTAGCCGTTCAAATCGTAGAGGATGCAGGGCGCGTTCAGCTGTCCCAGAGACAGCTTGCTGATGACCTCGGTGATCTCCTCCAGCGTGCCGGTGCCGCCGGGAAACGCGATAAAAGCATCGCCCAGCTCGATCATTCTGGTCTTGCGGGCAGGCATATCCTCGGTCACGATCAATTCGGTCAGGCCCTCGTGCTGCAACTCTGCGTCCAGAAAGCACTTGGGCTCTACGCCGGTCACCCTGCCGCCTGCGGCCAGTACACTGTCGGCTAAAAGCCCCATCAGGCCGCTTTTGCTGCCGCCGTACACCAGCGCATTGCCGCTTTCGCCGATCCAGCGCCCCAACTGCTGCACAGCCTGCGGCAGTGCAGGGTCATTGCCAAGGTTTGCGCCCAGATACACAGTAATGTTCATTGCAGTATCCTTTCTTGCCGGGTCAGATGCTCCACAGCACCGCGCCCAGCACCGCAGAAAGCAGGATCATCCCGATGGGGGACGGCGCTTTCTGCGTTTTCTTTTTATAGGCAAAATGCAGGATGCCCAGCAGGGCAAACACTGCCAGCGCACGCACATCCAGGGCAAAGCCGCCGGAAACGGTGGTAAAGCCCCCCAGCGTGGAAAGCCCCATGGTGCAGGCGGTGGCTAAGATCATAGCCACCACGCAGGGGCGCACCCCGGCCAGAAAGGCGTTGACCCCGGCGTACTTCATCAGGCTGTGCAGCGCCGCCGCGATGAGCAGAATGATGACAAAAGAAGGCAGCACCACCCCCACCGTTGCCGCAAAGGAGCCTGCCAGCCCCGCCTGCGAAGACCCGATAAAGGTAGCCATATTCACCGCCAGCGGGCCGGGGGTGGACTCTGACACTGCGATAAAGCTGAGAAACTCGCTCTCGGTCAACCAGCCGTGCCCCAGCACCGTTTCCCGCACCAACGAGATCATGCCGTAGCCGCCGCCAAAGGACACCGCACCGATGACAAGGAAGTTCCAGAACAGCTCCAGCAAGATCATTTTATGCCGCCTTTCTTCCCCTGCCCTACCGCATAGGCCAGCACCCCGGCTGCGCCGCAAAGCAAAATGCAGCAGATGGAGGAAAACTTTACCGCCAGCACAGAGCATCCCACCATAGCCGCCAGCACCACCGCCACCACTGCCGTGTTGAAGGGGGTGCGCTGCAAATTTTTGAGCATCATGACCCCGGCGGATAAGATCAGGTAGATGACACAGGCCTGAATGCCTTTAAAGGCATTCGCTACCACTGTCAGCTGCAAAAAGCGGTCGAAGAAGAGTGAAATAACGTAAATGACTGCAAAGGACGGCAGGCACACCGCCAAAGTGGAAGCCGCCGCACCGGCGGCACCTGCCAGCTTATAACCGATATAGGTGGCGCTGTTCACCGCCACAGGGCCGGGGGTGGACTCGGCAATGGCGACCATATCCAGAAATTCCTCCCGGGTGAGCCAGCGCTTTTCCTCTACAAATTCGTGCTCCAGCAGCGCCACCATGGCGTAGCCGCCGCCAAAGGTAAAGGCACCGATCTTAAAAAAGGTGCCGAACAATTCTCCGGTTTTGGACATAGGCATCCCTCCATGTTTTTACTGCTTGACCGGCTCCAGCTCCAGATAGCACTCGAAAGCCGTTTTGTCTGCGCGCTTGGCAATAAAGTACCAGCCATCATCCGAAGGCGCGTAGAACACCTCCACCTGCTGTCCCATGGGGACTTCACGGTGATAGTTGATGGAAGCGAACTTCACAACATGATCGCGCATGATCTCCAGCGGCAATGCATCGCAGACGATATCCAGATAAAAAGCGTTGTTGATGTGGTAGTGCAGGTCGCACTGGGAGTAGCGCGCCGTAACCAGACCGGCGCTGGTCAGGCTGTCCCGGCGCTTATGCAGCAAAAGGGGTAGCTCCTCTTTCACCGTCTCGTTCCAGTATCCCTCTACCGTCCAGCCCGGCTGGCGCAGGATGTGCCCATCCTCAAGGCTGGACATGATCCAGCGGCTGTCCACCATGGCTACTTCCTGCCCGGCTTCGTCCGTAAGGGTGGTAACGCGCTTGATAGAGCCGCGGAGAGCCTTTTCTGAGCGGGAGCAAAGGGTCAAAGTCTCGCCACGGCGGGGCACGCGGCTGAACCGCAGCGCCTGCTTGCCCACCAGAAACGCTACGCCGTGATCCTCAAAGAACTTATCGTCCATGCCAAAGTGGCGGGCGTGCATGGTGGAGATCTGCTCCACATAGCGCAGCAGCGCACTGGCCTTGAGCAGGCTGTGGCAGTCTGCATCGGCATTTTCTACCACGGCGGTGCCTTCATAATAAAACTGTTCCATAGTCTTTCCCTCCTATCGGAAAAGGCCGCCGCACCACGTCCGGGACGGCAGCCTTGGTTGAACGATCAATACTGATTGCGGGTCTTTCTGCGCACCTTGCGCCAGATATTGAAGCAGGCCAGCGCCAGCATAGCCAGCAGCAGCAGTAAAAACAGGTAGCTGCCGCCGCCTTCATCGTAGCTCTTCATCTCGCTCCACTTCAGGTCCAGCTCGCTGTTCACCTCGTCGCTCAGGGCGGTGAACACCTTCTCGCGGGCGGCGTCCTCCTCAGACGGGTAGGCGATCTCGCTGGTTTTCAGATCCTCGTCCAGCACCTCCCATACATCGTGCATGGGGGTGGTGTAGCCGATATACTCGCTGTTGGCCTTGCCGATGTCGGTCTCGCACATGAAGTTGATGAACATCTCGGCGGCTTCCTTGTGCTCGCTGGCGGCGGGCACAGCCATGCAGTCCACCGAAAGCACACTGCCCTCCTCCGGGAACACCCAAGCCAGATCCGGGTTATCATCGATCATGGTGATGGCATCGCCGGAGTAGTACACGCCGATAGCAGCCTCGCCGCCGATCATCTTATCAAAGATCTCGTCCATGACGTAGGCCTGCACCAGCGGCTTCTGTGCCTTGAGCTGCTCCACCACCTCGTCCACCTCTTCCGGGGTGGCGGGGTTGATGCTGTGGCCGCTCTTGAATGCAGCGATGGCGTAGGCATCGCGGCTGTTGTTGAACATCAGGATGTTGCCCGCATACTGCTCATCCCACAGGTCTGCCCAGCAGGTGGGGGCTTCGTCTACCATGGTGGTATTGTAGATGATGCCGGTGGTGCACAGCATATAGGGCACAGTGTAGGCGTTCTGCGGATCATAGTCCGGGTTGCGGTAGCCTGCATCGATCTTTTGGAAATTGGGGATATTGTCGTAGTCAAGGGGTGCAAGCATCCCCTCGTTGATCATCTTTGCCACCATGTAGTCGGATGGGATGATCACATCGTAGTTGGCTGCGCCGGACTTGAGCTTGGCGTACAGGGACTCGTTGGAGTCGAAGGTGGTGTAGTTCACCTTGATGCCGGTCAGCTTTTCAAAGGCGGCCACCACGTCCACGCTATCGTCCGAGCCGTTGGAGATATACTCGCCCCAGTTATAGACGTTCAGGGTGACGTTCTGCCCCTTGAAGCGGGTCCAGTCGTAATCGTCCGACACCGAGACGTCCTCGGTCACCTCGATGGTACCGGCGGCAAACACCGGCAATGCGGCGCACAGCGCCACAGCCAGCGTCAGCAGCAATGCAGCAATGCGTTTCATCATGCGCCCTCCCCTCGCAGCGTTTTCTGATCCTTGCGGTAGCTGCGGCTCTCCATGGCATTGGACACCAGAATGACGCTGAGGATGACCACGAACATGATGGTGGACAGTGCGTAGATCTCTGGGCTGACCTTTTTGCGGGTCATGGAGTAGATGGCAATGGGCAGGGTCTCCACCGTGCCGCAGTTGAAGTAGGAGATCATGAAGTCGTCGATGGAATAGGTCAGGCAGATGAGGAAGGCCGACAGGATGGCGGGACTGATCTCCGGCAGAATGACCTTGAAGAAAGCCTGCCGGGGATCACAGCCAAGATCCAGCGCTGCTTCGTACAGTTTGATATCCAGCTGCTTGAGCTTGGGACTTACGTTGAAGATAACGTAGGGCACATTGAACGCGATATGCGCAATGAGCAGCGTAGGCAGACCCATGATGTTGTCCGGTAGCCATGCGGACTGCGCAGCAAAGCGCTGGTAGGCCACAAACAGCAGCATCAGGGAGATGCCGGTGATGATCTCCGGGTTGACCACCGGGATATAGGTAATGTTGGTTACCAGCAGGCGGCTTTTGCGGCTCATGGAGGCAATGCCAAGGCTGGCAGCCGTGCCCAGCACTGTGGCGATGATGGCAGACAGGATGGCTACCTCAACGGACACCCACAGCGCATGGAGGATGGACGCATTCGTGAACAGGCTGCGGTACCACTTGAGGGTGAAGCCGGTGAAGAGCGAATAGCCCTTGCTCTGGTTAAAGCTGAACACGATCATGTAGGCAATGGGCAGATACATGAAGCAGAAGAACAGGATGATGTAGACCCGCTGCATCAGGCGCAGATGTTTTGTTTTCATCAGGATACGCCCTCCATTTCATCCTCGTCAAAGCTGGACGTAAAGCTCATGCACAGCAGTACGATGATCATCAGCACCAAGCTCATGGCAGAGCCGACGTTCAGGTTATAGCTGTTGCCCAGAAACTGCATCTCGATCAGGTCACCGATCAGCAGGTTAGAGCCGCCGCCCAGCATACGGCTGATGACAAAGGTGGAAACCGCCGGCACGAACACCATGGTGATGCCGGTGCTGATGCCCGGCACGCTCATGGGGATGAGCACCCGCACAAGGGTCTTGGTGGTGTTGGCACCAAGATCCTGCGCAGCTTCCACAAGGCTCTGGTCGATCTTGGTCATGCTGGTGTACAGCGGCAGGATCATGTAGGGCACATAGTTATACACCATGCCCAGTACCACCGCACCGGAGGTGTTGAGCATGGTATAGGGGCCAAGGCCGATAAAGCCCAGCAGGGTGTTCACCGGGCCGTTGACGCTGAGCAGACCCATCCATGCGTAGGTGCGCAGCAGAAAGTTCATCCACATGGGCAGCATGACCAGCATAAGCATGATGTGCTGCTTGTTCACCCGCAGACGGGACAGAAAATACCCCACCGGAAAGGCGATGATAAGGCAGATGACCGTAGCGATCAGCGCCAGCAGCAGGCTGCGGGCAAACACCGAGCCGTAGCCGCTGATGGAGGTGAGGTTATTCAGGGTAAAGCTGCCCTCGGCATCCGTCATGGCGTAGTACACCACAATAAACAAGGGCACAACGGTAAACAGCACCATCCATACAAAGTACGGATAGGCCAGCTTTTTATCATAGATCTTCATGGCACATCACCCCTCGCTCCGCGCCATGATATGGATCTCGTTGGGGCCGATGCGCATACCAATGGTCTCGCCGGGGGTGCAGGCACGGGTGGAGTGGATCAGCCACTCGCGGCCCTCGCACTCCACGTGCATCTCAAAGTGCACGCCCTTGAAGATGACATCGTTCACCACGCCCACAAGCTGGCCTTCCACCGGGGATACCACCTCGATATCCTCCGGGCGCACCACCACCTGCACGCTCTGTTCCCGGGCAAAGCCGCGGTCCACGCAGGGGAAGTCCACACCGGAGAAGGACACCAGAAAGTCCCTGTGCATCACGCCGTCCACGATGTTGGAATCGCCGATAAAGTCTGCCACAAAGGCGTTTTTCGGCTCGTTGTAGATATCTTCCGGGGTGCCGATCTGCTGCACCTTGCCGCCGTTCATGACCACGACGGTATCGGACATGGTAAGCGCTTCCTCCTGATCGTGGGTGACATAGATAAAGGTGATGTTCATCTCGCGCTGCAGCCGCTTGAGTTCCAGCTGCATCTCCTTGCGCAGCTTCAGATCCAGTGCACCCAGCGGCTCGTCCAGCAGCAAGATCTCCGGCTCGTTGACCAGACTGCGGGCAATGGCCACACGCTGCTGCTGACCGCCGGACATCTGGCTGATGCTGCGGCGCTCGAAGCCCTTTAAGCCCACGACCTCCAGCATATCGCGCACCTTACGGCGGATGGTGTCCTCGTCCAGCTTTTTGAGCCGCAGACCAAAGGCCACGTTCTCGAACACATTCAGGTGCGGGAACAGCGCGTATTTCTGGAACACGGTATTCACCGGGCGCTTGTAGGGCGGCACACCGGTAATGTCCTCTCCCTTCAGCAGCACCTTGCCGGCGTTTGGCTCCAGAAAACCTGCGATCAGGCGCAGGGTGGTAGTTTTGCCGCAGCCAGAGGAACCGAGCAGCGTCACGAACTCCTTATCATGGATATCCAGATTCAGCCCATCCAGAATGCGCTGTCCATCAAATTCCACTACGATATCCCGCAGTGAAACGACCACCGAGTTGTCCATTTTATATGTTATCCTCCTTGTTCTCAGATACGAAAAAAGACAGGGAACCTGCCCCATCTTTTTTGCGTATAAGGGGCAGTCTGCCCCGCGCAGCAGCATGATTTTGCGCATCGGACTTACCCTGTCACGGTTTATAATAAACAATCACAGTCGGATTGTCAATCACTCTGCCAATGTTTGCCGAAACTTTATAAAAAGATGCCAAAAAATATACGCTGCACCTTGGTTTCGGTGCAGCGTATCAAAGCAATTATTCCTGCGCTTTCAGGTCGTTTTCCGTCAGCAGAAGTGCCTGTACAGTGCTGGTGTCCACCGTGTATACAGAAGGTTCCCCTTCCACCTGCAGATACCACCCGTCCGTGCCGCAGGCGTAGGCCAGCTGCACGGTGGAGCCATCCTCGCTGGTAACGGCTGCGGTGAATACTGGTGCATCAAAACCGCAGGCGGCAAGATCCGCGTCCGTAGTTTGAGCGGTGGCATAGGTGCACAGGGCAGACAGCAGACTTTGCACCTTGTCCTGTGCAAGGCTGGCAGTGGGGTCAGAAGCCAGCCGCCACACTGTCTCGTAGGCAGAGGAAGAGACGCTGTCTGCGTCCGTGCTGTCGGCACTTTCGGTCGACTCGCTGACGGCGTTCAGGGTGATGGAGGTGCCGTCCGCCAGCGTATAGGCTACCTGCGTGATCGCCGAAGCTGTAAGCCCGGTGGGGCAAAAGCTGCCGAAAAGCCCGGCCTTATCCAGCTGGAAACAGGCGGCTTTGCTGCCGCTGACAGTGTAGATGGCATCGTCCCCGGCTTTTTGCGCATAGAGATCCCCGGTGACCGGGTTCTCTGCCCCGAAGGTCAGAGTGGTGCTCTGCCCTGCCGCCGTGACCGTAACGGTGAGCTGCGGGCTGTCCAGCCCGTAGTCCTCCCCTGCCTGCGGTGTCAGGCTGCGCTTGGCATTCAGTGCCATCAGGGCGGTGCGCATGGTGTTGCAGACGCTCTCGTCCAGATGATAGGCAGGGTCCTGCGCCAGCTGCCAGCTGCCATCAGCATATTGTAGGGTGTAGGTCTCGCCGTTATAGGTGTACTCGATCTGCTCCAAGTCCTCGGCGGCAAAGCTGGAAAGGGGGATGCTGCCCTCGGCGGCGGCGCTGGCAGCCTGCTCGGCTTTTTCGTTGCTGCGGGTCACCGCCCACAGTGCCGCGCCCAGCAGCACTGCCGCTGCCAGCAGCGCCAGCAGGGCACGCTGTTTTGTTTTCATGGCGGTCTCCTTATCTGCGGCGGCGCAGCAGCACCACCACTGCCCCGGCAATGAGCACCGCCGCCGGGAGCACGAACACAAAGGTCAGCCCCAGTGCTGCGGCGGTGGAGCCTGCCACCGTGATGGGCTCGGCTTCCAGCGCCTTGGTGTCCACAAGGACATCCTGCCCCACCAGCGAGGCGGCGCAGCCCTGCAAAAAGGTCAGGTTGCCGGGCATGGACTGATAGAGCTGCTCGTTATCCATATTGGGACAGCCGATCCAGAGGACCTCGGCGCCGGTGTCCTCGTTCCGCGCCCAGACTGCCAGTGCAAAGGGACCTTCTGCGTCCCCGTCCTCCCGCTCCATGGTGGTAAGGTCGTTGATGTCGGCTTTGGCATAGGCAGCGGAGGAGCTGTTCAGCAGCGGCTCGGCGGTGACATCCTCGGTCTCGGTGACCGTGATGCCCTGCGCCACCGACAGCATGACATGGGTATTGGTGTTCACGCCGTTCAGCGCGGTGCTCTCGGCAGGTGTACCGTAGTCCGGCAGCAGCGACCATGCAGAGTTATACAGTGCCTTGCTGCTGTCGCCCTCCACCACCATGCCCTCTGCGCGGGCAAGGCCGAACTGCGAAAGCACAGCATCCAGCTGCGGGGTCTGGGCGTAGACGCTGCTGGTCAGCAGCAGCTTGCCGCCCGCCGCCAGATAATCTTGCAGCTGGCTGATCTCGTCCACAAGGCCGTCCCCTGCGGTAAAATCGCTGGTGGGCGCGTTGATGATAAGCAGATTGCAGTCCTCCGGGATGGTGCTCGTGAGCAGATCCAGCGGCTGGGCGTCGATATTCTGGGCGTCCAGCGCATCGGTCAGGGAGTCGGTCAGGGACTGTTCGCCGTGGTTGGTGGTATAGTAGGCGTGGCTCTGTCCGGCTGCGGTAAGCTTATAGATGGCAGAGGTGATCTGCTTTTCGCCGCCAAAAGTCACGCTGGCAGAGCCGGTGGTGTAGTAGTCGGTGTAGTCGTACTCGTACAGGTCGGCGGCATCCAGCACGGTGCTGTTCTCCCCGCAGGTGACGATCAGACTGCCGGTGGAAACATTCTCCGCACCGTACTTTGCGGCAAAGGTGGGGTATAGGGTGGGGTCCTTCTGTTCCCAGCTCAGGTGCCCGCTCTCGGCGGCGTAGTGATCCAGCAGCTTTGTGATGATGGCATCCTCGCTGCCGGTTTCGCAGAGGTAATAGATGTGCACATCCTTTTCCAGCCCCTCCACCAGCGCTTTGGTGCTGTCGCTCAGGGTGTACATTTTGGCTTCGGAGAGGTCAAACTCGGTATACTTTGCAGGGATCGCCCGCACCAGCAGGTTGAGCAGTACCGCCAGCACCAGCACTGCTGCCAGCATGGTGGTGGACAGCAGTCCGCTGCGGAATACCCTGCCTTTCTGAGAGGATGCGTTCTTGTTCCATTTCATCATTGCGGCCTCCTCTCAGTTCCAGCGGCGCTTTTCCAGCCCCTGCGCGGTGAAGAACAGGAACACCGCCGCTACGGTCAGGTAGTAGACCAGTGTGGGGATGGAAAAGCTGCTGTTGACAAATTCTTCAAAGGGGGTAAACAGGCACAGGGCGCTGAGCACCGCGCTGAAAGCTTCGGTCAGCCAGCTGCTCTTGAGCAGAAACAGCACCGTAAGCGCCACGCAGCACCCCGCAAAGGAAAGGCAGCCCAGCGTAAAGCTTTTGCTGCGCAGCCCCGCCGCCACGCTGAGCACGGCGGCAATGACGGTAAACAGTGCCAGCGCCACCGCACTGCCGGTGGTGAACATGGTGCGCAGGCTGGGCATCATATAGGCCAGCAGCAGCGCTGCCACACCGGATACGGCGGCGATGATCTGGTTTTCGGTCAGGCTGGAAAGGAACACCCCGATGGCAATGGCGGCGCAGCCCATGAGGTAATAGCACAGCAGGGCAGAAAAGTTGGCCAGCGTGCTGGTGCCGGTAGCGCCCAGCACCTTCAGCACAAGGATCATGCCCGCATCCACAAGGCAGGGCAGCGCAAAAATGACGCAAAGGGCAAAATATTTGCCCAGCACGATGCCGCCCACCGACACCGGGCTTGTGAGCAGCAGCTGGTCGGTGCGGCTATGGCGTTCCTCCGCAAAGGAGCGCATGGTGAGCACCGGGATGTAGAGCAGCAGCACAAAAATGGTGCGGTACAGCGTGTAGTAGCCAAAATCCGGCAGACCGTAGCCCAGATTCAGCGCCACAAAGTAGATGGCCGTAGCCGCCAGCATAAAGGCGGTAAGCACCGCACCGATCATGCCGTGAAAGCAGCTGCGGAGTTCTCGTTTAAAGATGGCAAGCATCTCATTTCCCCTCCCCTTCTGCCGGGGCTTCCTGCTCCGGCGTTTTTTCGGTCAGCGCAAGGAATACCTCCTCAAGGCTGCGGTTCTCGGCGGCAAGTGCCAGCACGGTGCAGCCGGCCTCGGTCAGTGCCCGGGACACGGCAGCGCGGCGGTCGGCGGCATCCTCGCTCTCGGCGGTAAAGGTGACCTGACCGTCCGCAGCGCTTTCCAGTTCTACCCGGCAGATACCCGGCACGCTGCGCACTGCGGCAAGCACGGTATCGGTCTCGCCCTGCGCGGTGGCGCGCAGGCGGCTGCCGGGGTTCAAAGTCTCGCCCAGTTCCTCCGGGCTGCCCACAGCCACCAGACGTCCCTTGGAGAGGATGAGCACCTGCTGGCACACCGCCTGCACCTCGCTGAGGATGTGGCTGGACAGGATGACCGTGTGCGCCTTACCCAGTTCCCGGATGAGGTTGCGGATCTCGATGACCTGCGCGGGATCCAGCCCCACGGTGGGCTCATCCAGAATGATGAGCTGCGGGCTGCCCAGCAGCGCCTGCGCAATGCCTACGCGCTGACGGTAGCCCTTGGACAGGCTGCGGATGACCCGGGGCAGCACTTCCTCCAGCCCGGTGCGGCGGGCAGCAGCCAGCACCTGTTGCTTGCGCTGCGCACGCTTGACCCCCTTAAGCTCTGCCACAAAGTCCAGATACTCCTGCACGGTCATTTCCGGGTAGAGCGGCGGCTGCTCCGGCAGGTAGCCTACACAGGCTTTGGCCTGCTGCGCCTGCTCCGGCAGACGGAACCCGGCTACCTTCACCTCGCCCTCGGTGGGTGCCAGATAGCCGGTGAGGATATTCATAATGGTGGATTTGCCCGCGCCGTTGGGCCCCAGCAGGCCGTAGATCTGGCCGTCCGGCACCGTAAACGAAAGATCCTGCACGGCAGGGCGGCTGCCGTAGGACTTGCTCAGGTGAGAAACTTCGATCACAGCAAACTCTCCTTTTATTCAGAAGCTGTTTTGCGGAAAGCGGCGTAGAGCCAGTGCTTTCCGGTTTGGAACTGCTATAGTTTAGACGGAAAATGTGTTTAAATTAAGACAATCCTGTGTGGGAAAACGAAACATTTGCCCGCGCAAAACGCAAAAATGCCGCCTCCCGAAGGAAGCGGCATGAGATAGCCTATAATTACTTACGGCCGAAACGCTTGTTGAAGCGCTCAACACGTCCGCCGGTGTCAACCAGCTTCTGCTTGCCAGTGTAGAAAGGATGGCACTTGGAGCAAACTTCGACGTGGATCTCGGGCTTGGTGGAACGAGTCTTGATGACGTTGCCGCATGCGCAGGTGATGGTGCAGTCAACGTAGTTCGGATGGATACCCTGTTTCATTCTTTTCACCTCATTTCTGGTTCTGACTTATTGGGGCCATATTTAATGTATGTGCCCATCACAACCTTCAATATCGGCTACCCCGTCGAGCGGCCTTGGAAACGATTGCCTTACTATTATAGCACGAATCAGGCAGAATGCAAGAGGGAATTTTAACTTTTTTACATCTTTTGCAGCGTCCAGCCCTTTTGTGCTGCCAACTGCTCCAGCTCCCGGTAGGAAAGCCGCAGCTGTGCGATGTTAAAGCCCGGCAGCTCCGCAAGGCAGCTGCCGTCCTGTGTCCGGTGCAGCAGCTTGTGCACCTGCAGTTCTTGCTCGCCGTCCAGCGTATCCAGCCCGGTCACATATTCTCCGCACCGGGGCAGTGGTTGCTGCCAGTCGATGGTTTTGCAGACCCTTGCAAGCGTAAGATGGTTACAGGTCACCGTCTGCCGGAATTCCAGTTTCATGATGCTCTCCCCTTTTGCGCCGGATATTCATAGTTATGCCCGGCACGATACCATGATATAACATTTTGTTTTATATGTCAATATAACATTTCGTTATGCCTATACTTTACCTTAAATAAAGCCTTTGAGGTAAGCACCATGTATCAACGTATCCGGGATCTGCGGGAGGATCGTGATCTGCTGCAAAAGGATGTTGCGGCGTATCTGAAATGTACACAGGTCTGCTATTCCAATTACGAGACCGGCAAGCGGGATATCCCCACCGAGGTGCTGATCCAACTTGCCCGTCTCTACCATACCAGTACAGATTATATCCTTGGTCTTACGGACGACAGCGCCCCGCCTATCCCCCGTAAAACATAAAAACCGCCCCCGAAGCAGCACGGTCTTGTGCGCTGCTTCGGGGGCAGTCCGCTTTTGTTCTATTATAAGGTTACTGCTTTGCGCTTTCCGGGGCGACCTCAAAGTCGATCTTGCCCAGATTGACGTCTGCGCGCACGATGGTGATCATCATGGTATCGCCCAGATTCCAGTTCTTGCCGGAAACAGGGTCGGAAAGGCGGACGCCCTCGGTGAGCATAGTGCCGGTGGCGGTCAGGCTGGAAGCGGGCACAAAGCCCTCCACGCCGTTTTCCAGTTCGATGAACAGGCCGCGCTGGGTCACGCCGGAGATGCGGCCCTCATAGCACTCGCCCAGATGGCGGCGGGCATACTCGGCCTTGTAGCAGTCCTCGGCCTTGCGCTCGATCTGCATGGCGATCACCTCGCGCTCGCTGGCCTGCTTGCTGACATCCTCGGCAAACTCGCTGTAACGCAGGATCATGGTGTCCTTATCGGTACCCTTGAGCTGGGCGGTCATGATACGGTGGATAGCCAGGTCCGGGTAGCGGCGGATGGGGCTGGTGAAGTGGGCATAGTCCTGCAGAACCAGACCGTAGTGACCCTTGGGCTTTTCCTCATACACGGCCTTGGACATACAGCGCAGCATACCGGTGTTGATGATCTGCTCATAGGCAGTGCCGCGCACGCCCTCCAGAATAGCGCTCAACTCCTTGGGGGTGGGCACGTCCTTGGCAAAGTGGTCGTTGACGCCGCAGGCCTGCAGCAGAGCGTGCAGACGCTCCAGCTTTTCGGCGTTGGGCTCCTCATGCACGCGGTACACAAAGGGGATCTGCTTCACCCGGGCAAAGTGGGCGGCGCACTGGTTTGCCAGCAGCATGAACTCCTCGATCATGGCTTCGCTCTCGCCGGAGGTGCGCTTTTTCACATCGATGCAGTGGCCGTCCTCATCGAGGATCAGCTTTACCTCGCCGCTCTCGATATCCATGCAGCCGCGCTCCTTGCGCAGGCGGGCACGGTGGCCGTACAGCTCCTTCATGGCAGGCAGCTGTGCCAGTACCTCGTGGTACTTGCCGGTCAGCTCGTCATCGGCGTTGCCGGCCAGCAGGGCGTTGATCTCGGAGTACACGCCCTTGACCCGGCTGCGGATGACGGACTTGACAAAGCGGTAATCGGTCAGGTTGCCGTCCTTATCCAGCCGCATCAGGCAGGAGAAGGCCAGCCGCAGCACGCCCTCGTTCAGGCTGCAGATACCGTTGGACAGCTGCTTGGGCAGCATGGGCACCACCTGATCGGCGTAGTAGACGCTGGTAGCGCGGCTGAAGGCTTCGTTGTCCAGTTCGGTGCCGGGCTTGACGTAGTTGGAAACATCCGCGATATGCACGCCCAGCTCAAAGCCGCCGTCCGGGGTCTTGGTCAGGCTGATAGCATCATCGATATCCTTGGTCTCGGCGCTGTCGATGGTAAAGATGGGCAGAGCGCGCAGATCCATGCGGCCCTCGCAGTCCGCAGCAGACACCTCGGCGTTGTCCAGCTTTTTGGCTTCGTCCCGCACCTTGTCCGGGAAGCGGCTGCGGATATCCTGCGCGTAGAGCAGTGCCTTTGCGCAGCGCTTGGCTTCGTCACAGCTGCCAAAGCGCATGGCCACGCCCACGCGGTGATCCTCCTGACGGTTGCCGCGCAGCAGGATCTCCACTGCCACCTTGTCGCCGTCCTTGGCGCTGCCTTCGCAGTCCCGCATGACCTGCATGGAGATAGCGGGGCAATCGTCCGGTACGAACTTCAGGCGACCCTCCATGCGGTGCATGGTACCCACCAGCGCGTTCTTCTCTTCCAGAACAGCAAGGATCTCGCCCTCATCGCTGCCCTCTACCCGGGGGTGTGCAAACTTTTCCACCAGCACCTTGTCGCCGGGCATTGCGCCGCGGGTGAACCGACCGGGGATAAAGATATCGCTGGTGCCGTCCTCCAGCATGACAAAGGCAAAGTTTTTGCCCAGCTTTACCACCTTGCACAGCAGTGCTTTGTCGGCACGGCCGCTGCGCACGGTGAAGAACACGCCCTGACGCTGGCAGATGACGGCCTCGTGCACCAGTTGGTCCACGGCCTCCATCACCTTGCGGTCTGCGCCGCGATCCCCGCCGAACTTATTCTTCAGATCCTTTACGGTGCACGGCTGATTCTGGATCGCGTGCTCAATTTTATCGCGCATTGCCATAAAATATTTTCTCCTTCACTTCCGTGGCCGTGCATCTCCTGCGGAGCACAGCCCTGCCTTGGGACGGGCGCTTTCCCCTGTCCCCTCTTTGCGGCAGCCCGCAGAACCGGCTGCCCGCACTTTTTTCTGCACAGAAAAACAGCCCCGTCCGTTCACGGGGCTGCAACGCCTTCTCAGCCTGCCAGACGGCCTGCGAACAGACAGGCCAGAATAGCGACCACAAAGAACACCACGCCTGCAATGCGGGTGACCTTAGCCAGCATCTGATCCGCCGGGGTCAGACGTGCATTGTTGGCACCGCCCACGCTGCCGTTGATGGCACCGGACAGACCCTGACCGTGGGTGTGCTGCATGAGGGTGAGGAAAACGATGACCAGCGAAGCCACCAGCAGAATGGCACCGCCAACAATTTCGATAACAGACATGAATCGTAACGCTCCTTTTATTTGTAAATACGGAAATCCACGCAAAAACACAACTATATAGTAGCATAACAAAGCCAAAATTGCAAGCGGAATCCGCGCATTTATCCCGCCGCTTCCAGCGCGGCGCACACCTGTGCAAAGATGGCCGCACCGGAATACGCCGTATGCACCGCGCCGTCCTGCAGCACCACAATGGTGTAGCGGGGCTTTTCTGTCGGCCAGAACCCCGCAAACCACAGGTTGCAGCGCTCGGTGCCCTCCGGGGTGAACTGCCCGGTCTGAGCAGTGCCGGTCTTGCCGCCCGCCCCGCCGGAAACCCCGGCGGCATCCTGCGCGGTGCCCTGCTGCACCACCTGCACTAACATAGTGCGCAAGAGCGCTGCGCTCTGCGCCGGGAGCACCCGCCGTCCCCGAGGGTGGCTAAGGGGCTCCACCGGCTGTCCGGTAGTCTCGTCCAGTGTAGCTTGCAGCACATAGGGCGCGCGGTATACGCCGTCCGCTGCAATGGTGTTGAACAGCGCCGCAACCTGCATGGGTGTCGCCAGCAGACTGCCCTGCCCAAAGCTGAAATTGGCCAGCTGTCCGCTTTGCACCAGCTCCTGCGGGGCAGGCAACTGCCCGGCCTCGGCGGCAAGCCCTTCTGCCAGCGGCAGGCTCTGTCCAAAGCCGAACGCCTGGGCGGCGTCCAACAGTTTTTCCGCGCCCAGCTGCTGCCCCAGGCAGATAAAATAGCCGTTGCAGCTTTTTTCCAGCGCAGCGGCAAGGTCTACCTGCCCATGCGGCACCCCGCCCGCGCAGCGGAAGATCTGCCCATCCACCACCACCGCGCCGGTGCACTCGAAAACCGGCTGCAAGCCCGCTTCCAGTGCAGCAGCCGCCAGCACCGGCTTGAACACCGACCCCACCGCGTAGCTTTGCAGCACCCGGTTCAGGAAGGGGCTGTTCGCCGCCTGCAAACTGTCGGCAAGGTGCTCCGGGTCGTAGCCCGGCACACTGACGCTGGCGCGCACCGCCGCCGTGGCGGTATCCAGCACCAGAATGCAGCCGCTTTGCATAGTGGTGGACGCCACCGCTTCCACTGCCCGCTGCACCGGACGGGAGATGGTCAGCTGCACACCCAGCGCCCCGCTGTCGGCTTGCAAAAGCTTAGGTGTTTCTCCGGTGCGCAGCGTGCCCTGCGCCGTCACGGCGCAAACAAGGCTGCTGTGCTCCCCTGTGCCGGAAAGCACGGCGTCCAATGCCTTTTCCAGCCCGGCAGCGCCGTGACCTGTGCCATCCAGATAGCCCAACAGATGCTGACACAACGGCACCGCCGCATACCGCCGGGCGGTGGGGTAACCGGTCAGTCCAAGGCGGGCGGGGTCGCAGTTCACCTCCAGCAAAAACGGGGCGGCGCGGCTGCGGCTGCGGTACAAAAGCGCCTGCCCGGCGGCGTCCGTGCAGGCATACAGCCGGTCGTAATTGCCCTGCCCGGGAAAACACACCACCTGCCAGCGCTCCTCTAACCCGGTGAGCAGCTGCCCCTGTGCATCGTAAAAGCTGCCCCGCCGGGCGGGCAGCTGCAGGGTAACCGTGCTCTGCGCCGCCGCCCGCGCGGCATAGGCGGGGTGCTGCGCCAGCAGATATAACCGGCACAGCACCACCATAAACCCCAGCAGCAAGGCGGCATACACCGCTAATACCCGTTTGCCGGACATCCCCGCGCCCCCTTTCCGTATGGTTAGGGTGGGCAGCAGGGGTGCAGGGTATACATAAAAAGAGGTGGAACCTCTCCGAAGAGAAATTCCACCTCTCTGGCGTATCTTATTAAGAAAGACTGGTACGGATTAGTACATGCCGCCCATGTCACCGCCGGCAGGTGCGGCGGGAGCCGGAGGTTCCGGCAGGTCGGCCACAAGGCTCTCGGTGGTCAGCACCATCTCAGCAACGGAAGCTGCATTCTCCAGAGCGGAACGGGTGACCTTGGTCGGGTCCACGATGCCTGCGGCGATCATATCCTCGACAAAGACCTCGTTCTGGGCATCGAAGCCGTAGTTGGGCTTGTTGGCAGAAACGATCTTGTCGATGATGACGCTGCCCTCCAGACCGGCGTTCTTGGCGATCTGGCGCAGAGGAGCTTCCAGAGCCTTCAGCACGATCTTGGCACCGGTGCGCTCATCGCCTTCCAGCGTGTCGCACAGAGCGCGCACAGCGGGGATCGCGTTGATGGGAGCGGTACCGCCGCCGGCCACAACACCCTCCTGCACAGCTGCCTTGGTAGCGTTCAGAGCATCCTCGATGCGCAGCTTCTTGTCCTTCATCTCAACTTCGGTAGCAGCACCGACCTTGATGACAGCCACGCCGCCGGCCAGCTTAGCCAGACGCTCCTGCAGCTTCTCGCGGTCAAAGTCGCTGGTAGCGGCCTCGATCTGGCTGCGGATCTGGGCAATGCGAGCTGCAATAGCGTCCTTGTCGCCTGCGCCGCCCACGATGGTGGTGTTTTCCTTGGTCACCTTGACCTGACGGGCATGACCCAGCAGCTGGACGGTAGCGTCCTTCAGCTCGTAGCCCAGATCAGAGGAGATCACGGTGCCGCCGGTCAGGGTAGCGATATCCTGCAGCATCTCCTTGCGGCGGTCGCCGAAGCCGGGAGCCTTGACAGCCACGACATTCAGGGTGCCGCGCAGACGGTTGACGATCAGGGTGGACAGAGCCTCGCCCTCGATATCCTCAGCCACGATCAGCAGCTTCATACCGTTCTGCATCACCTGCTCCAGCAGGGGAACCAGATCCTGAATGACGCTGATCTTCTTATCGGTGATCAGAATTGCAGCGTTGTCCAGATCGGCCACCATCTTGTCGGTATCGGTGACCATATAGGGGGTCAGGTAGCCGCGGTCGAACTGCATACCTTCCACGATCTCGTTGTAGGTCTCGGCGGTGGTCTTGTTCTCCTCGATGGTGATAACGCCGTCAGAGGTGACCTTCTCCATAGCCTCGGCGATCAAACGGCCGATCTCGGGGTCACCGGCAGAGATGGTGCCGACGCGGGCGATATCGTTGCTGTCCTTCACCTTCTGGCTGTGTGCCTTGATGGTCTCCACGGCGGTGGCAACGGCCTTGCTCATGCCGCGGCGGATATCCATGGGATTTGCACCGGCGGTAACGTTCTTCATGCCCTCATTGACCATAGCCTGTGCCAGCACGGTAGCGGTGGTAGTACCATCGCCTGCGGCATCGTTGGTCTTGGTTGCGACCTCACGCACCAGCTGTGCGCCCATGTTCTCGAACTCGTCCTTCAGCTCGATTTCCTTCGCAATGGTCACGCCATCGTTGGTGATGACCGGTGCGCCGAACTTTTTGCCCAGCACCACATTGCGGCCCTTGGGGCCGAGGGTGATCTTAACGGTGTTAGCCAGGGTATCAATACCGGCACACAGTGCCTTGCGAGCGTCCTCGCCCTGCTTGATCTGCTTTGCCATAATACATCGCTCCTTTATAATACAAGCTCAATTGAAAAGGGAAAATTCAGTTTCAGTCTTCCACAACAGCCAGAATGTCGCTCTGGCGCACGATGGTGCACTCTTCGCCGTCCACCTTGACCTCGGTGCCGGAGTACTTGCTGGTGAGGACCTTGTCGCCGACCTTGACGGTCATCTTGACTTCCTTACCGTCCACGACACCGCCGGGGCCCACCGCGATGACCTGTGCGACCTGCGGCTTCTCTTTTGCGCTGCCGGTCAGGATCAGGCCGCCCTTGGTGGTCTCCTCAACTTCAACAGTCTTAATGACAACACGGTCTGCAAGAGGAATGATCTTCATAATTCTTGCCCTCCAATTATATTGAATTTATTTGAAACTTTGTTGCGTCCTGCGGGGGCTTCGTGTGTGCCCCGCAGTGTTTTAGCACTCCTTTTCTCTGAGTGCTAAGTGTATTGTACTCATCTTGCCCTGAAAAATCAAGGGGTTTTGCGATTTTTATGAGAAAGTTTTCAGTTTTTTAACATATCAGCATTTTATTACGTCAATTCGTGAATTGTCTGTATTCGAAAATCTATTATGCGCCGTATAGTATGGCATATCTTCGCATATCTTGGCGTATTTTCCCCAAAATTGGTGTAGTAGTTGGTGTAGTAGCTCTCACATCTGTGCCACTTTTGCAAACTCAGTTTTTATCATATCAGCGTCGATTGATGTGTATACATCGAGCGTAATTTGTACTGAGCTATGCCCCATTAGATATTGAACTGCCTTGATGTTCATGCCGCTGCTAACTTTTCTGGTACAAAAAGTGTGCCGAAGAACATGAGGCGTGAGATTTGGCAATTGGCACTCTGGGTAAAGACTGTTATACGCCTTTGCAATTTCTCTTAGTTCATATTCAATGTTCCAAGAGGTCTTTGGGATTCCATTTGAATGAATTGAGATGAAACCACAATAACCATCGACCATCATCTCGTTTGTTTGTGGTCGACGATTGATAATAGCTTTAATCGCGTGATATGCTTCAGCACTCAATGGAATTGTCCGAAACCCAGCTTTTGATTTTGGATCTGTGATGTAGAGTTCTCCTTTTGATGTTTTGATGAGTTATTTATCAATTATAACTTCACGTTTTACAAAGTCAATGTCAGAAAGTGTTAACCCACAAAATTCACTTACGCGAATTCCAGTTTCATACAAAAATACGATGTCATCATAATACTTACGAAAGACTCGATCACATAAAACGAATTCAATCAAATTAGAATACTGTTGTTCAGTTAATGCGACTCTTTTTTTAGTGTTGTTTTTTATAACTTCATTCAACTGAAAATCAAACGGATTCTTTAAAATCAAATCATCTTCTTGAGCCATTTTAAACGCAGCTTTTATCAGTGTTTTTATAGTTTTTATTGTACTGTATTTCAACCCATTCTGGCTCAAATCAATAATCAGTTGTTTTGCATCTGAAATTTTTACGTCAATAATTTTTGTATTACCGATAGACGTATTCTTCAACTTGTTTATCGTTGTATAATATGTCTTCAAACTCGATTTTTTATTGATGTTTTCTTAAATTCGTAATATCTTATAAGAAACTGATATGTTGTTATTTTACCCCCTTCAAAATCCATCCCTTGAGAAATTATTTTATTAGCATTATTTTCTTTTTCTCGAAGAACTTTTAAATCTTTCGCATAAATTGTGTGACGTTTTCCAGTTTTATCAGTCCATCGATATTGATATATTCCATTCTTTCTTTGGCTTTCGCCATCTTTTAAGACTTTACCTTTACTATCTTTACGTCTTTCCATAAATAGACTCCTTACATTTATTATAAAGAGCCTTGATGTGACACCATAAGTATACCACACCAAAGCTCTGATTTCAAATCGAATAAGACTGGTCTATGTATTTTTCAAGTGCTTTGCGTTTAATCAAGCGTTTTGATCCAACCCACAGCACAAGCTGCTTGTCGTCCTTATCTGTGATTTCTCTTAGTTTATGTGTACCGATATTAGAGTATGCAGCAGCTTCTCCCACAGTAAGCGTCGTCTTTTCCCAGATTGGGACTTCGTTCATCCAATCACCCCCTCCATCTTCTCTGCCCCGTACCTTGCCACGCACACATTATATAAGAGCATGGCACGGGTCATAAGGCCAACTCCGCCGATACGAGGGGTCACCTTGATATCTTTCATGTCGTAAACAGCGTCGGCGCAGTCACCGTGCTGCTTGCCATTCTCGTCATAGTTAATGCCAACATCGATGCAGACATCTGCGTTAAATAAATCTAATGGCGAAATAAAATCGCGTTCCCCAACAGCGGAAACCACAACATCTACAAGACCATCGTGAAGAGTATAATAACGAAGAGCGTTACCCGTACTATTTACAGAGATCACATTGCAATGCCGCTTAATCAGCATATCGACCAACGGACGACCTACGATATCAGACTGCCCGCACACGAGAACATTCTTGCCATCCAGATCGTAATCAATCGCGTCGAAAATCTTCATAACGCCCAGCGGAGTGCAAGGTTGAAATTGAGATGTAGTATTAAAACCATCAACATCAACTGCGTCTGGAATGTAGATATTTTGGGGATTGATATGTTTTGGCAGTGGAAGCTGGACGATGATACCGTCCACATCTTCCCAGTTATAATCTTCCAGTATCTTGTTATTTAATTCATCTTCAGTAATATTTTCTGGCAGCTTGATAAGCTCCGCTTCGATTCCCACCTCTTCACAGTCACGCAGCTTGCCGCGAATATAAGCATCGGACGCAGGGTTATTCCCCACTTGATAAATATACAAAACAGGAGCGTAGTCGGCTTCTGCGATAATATTCTTGATTTTATTTTTGATATCTTGTGCAATAGATTTACAATCAATAATCATTGTGAACCTCCTTTATATTCACTACTACTATACAGAATATTTCGTAGCTGATTGATAAAACCATCCACAACGCATTCACTACAATCTAAATTAACCGTACACATGCCACAGCTATCGGTATAATGGTGCAGTAGATCTTCGATTGATCTTTTATAATATTCTGTTTGGTCTTTATAAAACCCTAATTCTTCCATAAGAATCACCTCGTTACTGTACTAACTCCATTATTTTTAAGATACTTTATTTTCTTTTAATAATTGGATTACTGTAGATATTTTTCTTTGGTTTAAAAAAGAATCCGAGATATTCAGGCGTTTTACTTAATACCGTACTTTGCTTTAACCTTCTTCAGAGTCTCACTCTTATTGTGATATCCTTGAAATATTGACTCGTAGTGGCGCAGCCCTCCATGAAGCCGGAAATGATCTTGACCAGGCAGTTGCTCTTGGTGTGGCTATGAACTCTGTTACCCAAAACGCGGAGTCCACCGGCCAAACATTAAAAACTGTCAGTATGTATTTAAGAGCTGCCAAGACGGATTTGACCGCGATGGGAGAATCTACAGACGGGTGTGCGAATTCTGTTTCCGAACTTCGTAGCGAATTAAAGAAGCTTACTGGCGTTGACATTATGGCAGACGCTGCCGGAACTCAATTTAAGAGTACATATGACATCTTGATGGAGATTTCCAAGGTCTGGGGCAAGCTGACTGATGTTGATCGTGCGAACGTTACGGAGCTTCTTGGCGGCAAGCGCAATGCGAACAGTGTTTCTGCCGTAATCCGCAAACATATTGCCCATGCCGATCTCATTCCGACCGTACCGGGCATTCGTGTGCGGAGCCATTTCCTCCAATGTGACTGTGATTTTGGAGAGATCCGGCTGGAATTCGATGTAGTCATCCTCATCCAGCTTGGAGAATTCCTCATCCACAATGTCCTGTGCATTGACCGGCGTGTACACCGCTGCGCAGGAGTTCACCGCATTCCGAATGGAGATTGCTCCATAGGTCGTGCCGGCCTGCTTGCGGTCCCACTTGTCATGCATCAGTCCCGTAGTGCGGAAGATGCGGTCCATCTGTTCTTCATCGCAACCGCACCAGAATGCCAGGATAGACAACATTGCCATGTCTGCATCCGACTGGCTACCATAGAGTTTTTCCCACTCACCGGCATACAGCTTCTTGAACTTCTCGCTGTTGCTGGCCTCCTCTGCGTGTCGAATGACTGCCTCATCATCCAGATACGAGTGATGCTGGAAATGATTCTGCTGTACCTGCTTGTTCCGCTTCATCAACGAATCCAGCAGGGTCGTCATCGCAGTCTGGTCATTGGGGATCTCACCTGTGCGGTAAACATCTCCCGTCACGGTGACGAAGCGGTTTGTCGCACCGGGCATATACACTTCCAGATGCTTGCTGCGGTTGCTGATGTAATAGACCGTCTTGTCAAAGACATAATCCTCTGCCACATGGAAGAATCCACGCAGACCTTTTCCGGACGGTGACTTCTCTACATACGCTGTGGGAAAGATGGAAAGAACGGTGTCCGCTGTGTCATTCAGCGTACCGTCCTCCCGGAAACAGTCATCAAGGTCGAAAGCACCGATACCGTTTCCCACAGCGATACCGATGCCGTCATACCGACCGATGAACTTTCCCAAACGCTCCCCGCCATCCAGAATTCCGATCTCTGCCCAAAGGTCCATCAGGCCATTGGAGGATGGTGTGCCGGTCAGTCCGACCCACCGTTTTACGAACGGACGGACTTTCCGCAGGTACTTAAAACGCTGGGACTGATAGTTCTTGAAGGATGACAGCTCATCGATCACGACCATACCGAAATCCCAGCGCATTCCGTTCTTCTCGTAATATTCCACCAGCCATTTGATATTTTCCCGGTTGACGATGTAGATTATCGCCGGGTGGTGGACTGCAGCGATCCGGGTCTTCACATCCCCTACAATGACAGAAATGTCCAGACCTTTCAGGTGATCCCACTTTTCGATTTCTGCCGGCCAGGTATCACGGGCAACACGCAGCGGTGCGATAATGAGGACTTTATTGACTTCAAAGGTGTTCAGCATCAGGTCTTTGATGGCTGACAGTGTGATAACGGTCTTTCCTTAACCCAAGCCCATATCCAGAAACAGGGCTGCGATTGGATGAGTTTTGATATACTCCGTGCAAAAACGCTGATAATCGTGTGGAATGAACTTCATAACGGCACCACCTCCTCTCCGCTGTCACTGCTGTGTGTTGAATGGGAATCCTGACATTCTGCTTTGTCCGGCAAACTTACCACCGGCATCTCCGGGATCTTTGCCCCGATGCCCCGTGGGATAGGCTCGCCCGGTGTCCAGTGCAACAGGGCATCCACCGCCGGCTGAATCTGTTCTAACCTGTCCACGCAGAACACAGGAAAGCCCAGAGCTTCCAGCTGCTGTCTGCGTTTGCGCTGAAGAATACGCATCTGCTTGCCGGGTGCTTTCAGCTCAACAAAGGCACATTTGCCGCCGAGCAGTAAAACCAGTCGATCCGGCACACCGTTCATGGTCTGACTGGTAAATTTAAGGGCCTGTCCTCCGACGGCCCTCACTGCTTCTACAAACTGTTTTTCAACTTCACTTTCCCGCATCCGGCTTCGCCTCCTCTGCCCGCCAGACACCAATGCACGGGCGTTTCTTTTTCGATCGGTTCTTCCTGCGTTCTTCCCGGAGCACATTGCCGATGGCTTCGTTGGCAGTCGGGTCCGGGTGACTGTGGTTGACCTTTCGCTTTGGCGGGCTTTCCTCCTTGTGTTCTGTGACCCAGTGAATGACATCTTCCATATCGGCCACCTCACTGATTGATCTGCTTCCACTGTGCCGGCTCCATCGTGGCGACCTGCCAGCCGATACCTTCCAGTGTGGTGGCACGATCATAGGATTCGACATCCTGCGACACACGGGTGACCGCATTGGACAGTCCGTACATCGACAGGTCACCGCCAGCGATCAGGTATTTCAGAATGCCTTCCTGCTCATCCGAATTGATGCCGTAAGTCTGGGTGGTGAGCTGCACCACATCCTGCACCTTGCCGCTGATCGGCACGGACATCGCATCCTGCAGGCGGCCAACCACCTGTGCAAATCGGCTCTCATCAATGGCGGCCATTGTGGTGTCACGCAGCTTCAAAAGAAAAGCCTTATCCTCGGCTTCCATGGTTTCGTCCGAATACAGTGCGAAGCTGTCCTCCACGGCCTTGGCCTGTCTGCCAACATGGTGGCGGCGTTCGCCCATGTCATTGACCACCATTCCATTGGTGCAGACCAGACGATAAACCAGCGGCTGGATGGACACAGCTCCAAGACCGACCTCGGAATTGGAGATCATCACGCCAGCCTGCACGATATCGCCCTTGCTGACCTCCATCTCCAGACGATGGTTGACAACCTTGAGGTACAGGCGGTTTTCCGTGACCTCACAGGACATCACCTCGTACTGGTCATTTCCTGCAAACAGCGGCAGCACCGCCGTGGCGATCTCCATGTTGTCGATGCGGCGGTAGCGTTCTGACAACAGCGCACGGGCAACCTGTCCACTGCCATAATCCATCGAACGGACCATGTAGGAGCTGGGCTTATCCGCAAACCATGTGTTCACGTTCTGAGCCAGCAGTTCCGGCTTCTGTGCCTGCATGAGATCATAGTATTTTGCCGGGATGCCCAGTGCCGATGCCACCTGACGGTGGAACAACGAGGTAGTGCCGAACACCTCCTGCTGGTTCGTAGTCAGGTGGTTGATCTCAAAGGTGCGGCCATCTTCCTGGAGGTGCATCCCCTGCGCCGGACTGATAAAATCCTGCTTTGCCTTGTTCTGACGATCCAGTTCCACAAGGACATCCTGCAAATTTCTGCCTGTTTTCATAAGTTTTTTCCTTTCTATCCTGCGGCGCATATTTATACGCCGGTTTATGCGTCCGTGTCTTCCCGTCACAAACGCCGTGTTTCATTACAGTTCCCGATTGATCATCTGCCGGATGATCTTGACAGCTCCCTGCATCCGGCTACGATTCAGCCGGGTATCGTGCAGCAAGGTGTCCAGGGCATCGACCTCGTATTGGATATCGCAGAGGACAGCACGGTGATGGTCGGCGGTCTGCTCCGATTCCTTTTCCATGCGGTCAAACTCCTGCTCGTACTCATCGATATCCTCGACATTTTCCGACACATAGCTTTCTATCTCCTGTGCCAGCTCATCGCCGGCGTAATCTCTCACAGCTTCCAGCAGATCCCTGATTCCAAACGGAGTCAGGATGCTGCCATTGATCAGCTCAATCGAATGCGGCATCTTTGTGTCCTCCCATCAGTCCTTGAAATAGTAGTTGCCTTTGTACCCGGCAGCGGCCAGCGGCAGACCTTTGCACCATGCCGGATTTTCCGACATCAACTTGCAGATTTCCTCTACCGTGTACTGATCCTTCGGAGCTTCAATGATGACCTCGTCATGGACATGAGCCACAATGTTCAGCCCGTGTGCCGAGATCCGATCCATTGCTTCCGCCAGAATGTCACGGGCAATCGCCTGCGTTGCATTCTCGACCAGCCGGCCGGAATAGGTCTCCTGTCTGCTCCACTTATGGTTCGTGCCGACACCTTCATAGGTCAGGCTCATACGGCCGAAGCGGTTCGGCTGCTGTCTTGGTTTCAGATAGGCAAGCCGCCTGCCGGATGGGAGCACCATCCAGAGTGTGCCGGAATAAAACTCAAACGCGATCTTCCCGATTTCCTGCCGTTCCCCGGTCTTAAAGGCAGTCATGGCCGCCTTCTCGGTATCCCACCAGTACTGCACGATCTGGGGATTTGCCTCCCGCCAGGAATCAATAATCTCCGGGAGTTCATCTTCCTTCAGTCCCATCTGCAAGGCTCCCATGCTGATGAGCGCACCGGAGGAACCACCGTAACCGCAGGCCAGCGTAGCAATCTTGCCTTTCTGGCGCAGCTCGCCATTCACGCCATGCTTGACCACCGGCACATGGAACATCTGGGAGGCTGTGGCGCAGTACAGATCTTCCCCGTTCTGGAAAGCATCCAGCACCCACTGCTCCCCGGCCTCCCATGCAAGCACACGGGCTTCGATGGCGGAGAAGTCCGCCACAATGAACTCGCAGCCATCTTTCGGGATCAGCATGGTGCGGATGAGCTGGGACAGGACATCCGGTATGTTGCCGTAGACTGCATAACCGTTCTCATACACGGTCAGGGAGGCATCGTTCACCGTAGTCTGGGCAACTGCCACAGGCTTCTGCTCCATGAGGGTCTTAAAGGTCGGCAGCTTCTGTTCCACCACCGCATCGATCTTTTCCTTCAGCTCATGCAGTGTGATGTGTGCGTTCTGGGTAATATCCGCAGCAACCGTGCTGACCTGCTCCACGACCTCTGCCATCTTCGGCTGACGAATCTCCATCACACCAACGCCACCGTTAATTGCCACTGCTCCAGTCATCATGTTCATCATTTTTCTGTCCTTTCCCCCGGACTCTGGGAGGGAAAGACACCAAAGCAGAACATGAGCGAGGACACCGCACCGCTGGCAGGGCAAAAAGAAAAGCCCGATCCCAGAGATAGTCAGAGTGATCCCATTCGCATACCTCCAGCACAAGCAAATAAATCGCTGTGCTGTTGGTTCTGCTATGGTATCCTTCGCCTTCTCTAGAATCGGGCTTACGATATTTTATTTGTTCAGGTCTGTCCCATCAGCTTCTTTTCCTTGGCTCTGTGGGCTTGTCCCTTGAACTGACTATATGATAACAAAATGGACAGTGTGACACCTCCCCGGCAAAGATGAATCCCGGCTTCAAAAATCCACATATTTGTAGATTTTCCTGCCATTCTTGGAAAATGGGCAAAAAAAATCCACATAGCCTTTTCTTCAGCCATGTGGATATCAAATTGCTATTTTCAATGCTTCATTCTCTGCCATCATACGAGCCATATTTAAGAGCATCTCTTTGTTCTTTTCATTTAATCCCGAAAATAACCTGCTCATTTCATCATCTTTTGGCTCCGTATGTACCTGCACTCGCTCCGGCATCAGTGTGTCTACCGGAACTTGCAGGTTCTCCGCTATGTCAATGAGCGTCTGTACACCCATCTCCACTTTTCCCTTTTCGTATCTTGAGATGACCTTGTTGGTACAAGTGCCGCCCATTTCTTCCGAAAGCTGCTCTTGCGTCATATGAGCAGCTTTCCGCGCTTCCTGTATCTTTTTACCTATAATTTCCTGATCCGACTTCCAGGTGTCCGCCAACAAGGTCACCCCCTTTCTCTTTTGTAGGTAATAAAAAAGGACCGAAACACATGAGATACAGGTCGCTGGCATTTACCAACGCTACACTTGCTTCTCTAATGTGTTTCGGTCCTTTAAGATTGTATGTTCTTAAAAGCCGTGTGTATCAGAACAATAACTGTCTTTCAACCCACAAACGAGCGCACTACGACCTACATATCATTGACTTTGAACTAAGAACCAAACTTATAACTGTGGTTCTATCATCATGAAATTAAATAATCTAAATCAACTATATGTAAGGTGCTCTTCACACCGCTCGCCGATCCGCCATGCCTCCTACCGTGCGAATCAGGCTGAAATCAAATTATCTTTCTGTACACCTCCTATGACAATAAAATTTACTTCTATTCAACTTATTTATTTATGGTACCACTTTTCTTTGTGGTATCTTTTATCATAGCAGATATTGTGCTATGCGTAAATAGCTTTTAGCAAATTTTGTCAAAAGACTCAGAAACAAGTCGTTAGTTTGTGCAAAGTGCCGATGTTTTTCCCTTTAAACGACAAAAGGAGCCGAAGGTCATGGTCATATAACCACAATCTTCGGCTCCTATTAGCCCCTCATCGAATCCAATTACCCGATGGATATACTCTTTTTCACTTCATACACGGCTAGCTTTCCATTGCTGCGCTGCCTGACTTCAGCATTGTTACCCCGGCTCGTAATCTCCCGTATGGTTTTCATAATGAATGCATCATCATTCATTGTGCTAGCAGATACGCCATGTACACGGCTGTTATGTGAGGAATAACCACACCTGCTCTGTTCAAGTTCTTTCATTACCAACTGCACCCCTTTCCGGATCAGATGTCAAAGAGTTTCTGCTCCCAATCGCTTTCTGTTTCTTCCACAGTGTCTTCTTCAGCCTTCGACTCATCATCTTCTATCGGTGTAAAAACAGTCCCGACATTTGGACGCCCCACCAATGGGAAAACATATTCTTCTTCCACCTTGTTTTCATCAAGATTTACCAAAATAAGAGAAAACACATCCTTGAACTTTATATTCTCAAGTGTTTCAACCATTCGGTTATATACTTCCCGGTTGGTGAGAACGAAGCTCATCTTTTTCGGATTCATAGTCCCAGCATAGTAAAGACCTAAGACCATCAGAAACTTCTGGCGCAGCTTCATCACGGTATGCGCCACACTGTTTTTTTCCAACATTGTGTGCCAGATTTCGAATTCCCAAATCTCCATCTCGCCACTATCGGAATTAGCATCCGTTGATATAACCCAATCTGTCCGATAACGGTAATTAAGAGCATTGTGTTTATTTTCACCCTCTAATATTGAAGTCCTGTAACCCCTATCTTCCAACTCCTTAAATATTATATCCGTAATGTTTTTTTCTGTAGCTTCAAATTCTTTGCTCGTATACTTTCCTGTCATCCGGCGTGGTACTTTGCCGTTTGCATCCATCAGCATTTCAAAAGTTATTCCACTTTCCGGGTCCGAGTTCTGTGCCACTTTCTGAATCAGTTCATCCGTGCAGGCCCCAGAAGTTTTCATGTTAACTATTCTTGAAAGCGTTGATGGATTCACTCCGCTATCAAGGGCAAACTGCCGCATACTGCGGCTTGCACCTTTTGCTCTAATGAGCAGTTCTGCTAATTTTTCTTTCTCCGGCGGGCGAATGCGAATATAATTCGCAAGCTCCGTCATATCAATTTTTCTATCGCTCATGCCTTTCCTCCGTAAATCAGGCGTATTGTTTGTGTTGCTTGTATTGCGTATATTGTATCACTTTGTAATTTCCGTGTCAATACTTGCTCAATATTTATTGCTTGTTTTGCTTAATCATTTTTTATTTGTTTTCAGCTAGTTTCCCTCTTGACTTCTACAACTTACTATTGTATTATAGGAACAGGAGTTCCAGAACTGTTGTTCTTAGTATAGTGGAACAGTTGTTCCTTGTCAAGTGGCTTTACAAAATTATGTTGTAAATGCTGGCAACTTTCCCTCCAGCAAACAGCAGAACATCCCACATGGAGGCAATAATGACATGAAAAAAGAAACGAACTTTGAAACAAGTCCACTCAACACGCAGGAGACCAAAGCCAAAGCAGCCGCTGCCCTGACCCCGTCTGCTACCAACGGAGATAAAATAAAAGCCCTCCGCACCGCCCAGCACATGAGTATGGCTGAACTGGCGCGACGGGCTTCCATGTCGGACCGTGCAATTCGCTATATTGAATCCAACCAGCGCGAACCGAGCGTCGATGCAATCCAGAAGATTGCTGCCGCTCTCGGTGTCACTACGGATTATTTTATGGACGAGTCCACTTTCCAGCAGGAACTCAGCGATGACCTCTTCTATGCAGACGTACGAAAAAAGTACGGCTCCCGTGGCGTTGCACAGGCAAAGAAAATAAAAGCACAGACCTCTGCCCTTTTTGCAGGCGGCGAGTTGTCCGAAGAAGATCAGGCAGCCTTTATTAAAGAAATGGAAGCACTTTTCCTTGATGCAAAAGCTGATGCGAAGTAATTTACTCCCAAAAAATATCTGCGGTAAGGAAGCATAGTTACTCCGGAGGAAAGGAGTCAATAACCTTGAACACACGCATAATCGATACGGCCGATGCTGTGGTTCGCCGCTATAAGACCCGGAACCCAGAAGAGATTATTTCACAACGGGCTATCAAATTGAAAGATATCCGCTTTTGCCACGACCTTCTGGGCTACTACACCGTCATGCTGAACTGCGAATATATCGGCATCAACCCAAATTGTACGGATGCCAAGCGTGTATCCGCTCTGGCTCATGAGCTGGGACACGCACTCTTCGACCGGAAGCACGCCAGCTCCGGTCAGGCATTTCAGGATACCTACTTTTACAGCCTGGACAACTCCAAGGCAGAACGACGAGCAAACATCTTCGCAGCTGAATTACTCCTGTCGGACGATGATGTTCTTAGGCCAATCGGCTACTATGAATTCAATGCCGACCGGCTTAAGATGGAAAAAAATTTACCTGCTCACTGTTCTTCCGCCTACCGTGCTGTGAAATACCAGGAACTTCTGCAGGAATTCCTGTACATGCACAGTGGAGTTGTTACACCGGCTGAAATTGCTCAGTTCAACACGATAGAAAAGCACTTTGTTGATTTCAAGCTAAACATCCTCGCGGTGAAAGGCTATCAGCTTCCCGTACTGCCTGAACTGCACAGCGATTTTCTGAAAGACTCTCTGAAGAACTGCGAGGTGACGATGGATTGAATTTTTATTACTGTGATGCCTGCCATTACTGCTTTGAAAGCAAGTCACTTCCTGACCGCTGCCCCGACTGCGGAGCAGCCGAACACGATGAAAAGCCAGCTGTACGTCTGGCAACGGAGAATGAAATAACTGAGCTGCTCCGGATACGAGCAGAGGACAAAGACTAATTGACTGCCCCACTGTGTACATATTTCACAGTGGGGTAGCTTTTTATTTATGGTATTTCTTGACCAGCTCCACCAGCTCTTCGTCCATGAAAATAGCTGACATCTCGCATTCCAGAGCAATACAGATTTTGAGAAGAACCGAAAGCTGCGCTTTTTCTATGCCACGCACACCTTGCTCATAGTTCTGATAAACTCGAACACTGATTCCTGCTTTTTCCGCAAGCTGCGACTGCGACAATCCTGCTTTCTTTCTACAAGCCCGCAGCTTTACGTTCCCACTCTTGGCGCGTTCTTCCTCAATTTTCGGATAACTACGCCAGAGAACAGAACCATCATCCATCAAGATCCAGTCACAGTTAGAGCTGTTTCTGATTCCTGCTTCTGCGTTTTCTTCTGATAACTCGAATTCATCATACCTTCTGGTTTTTGTGTACTCGCATAAAGCTATCACCGCTTCCTGCATATTGGCATACAGAATCGGCACACCACCATCGTTCTTACATTCTTCGATATAGTTCTCCTTTGTAAAACCTTCGACCTGCTTCATCCTCACACCTCCTATTGCTTTGATAGTACATCCAAAGATGTATAATGTCAAGCAATAATTATGAGTACCACCCCACTGTGTGTATTACTCTCACAGTGAGGCATTTCCGTTATAAACTATATGCCGAGTGCCTCCAGCATCAGCCGCATCCCGACTTTCAGACCTTCCTCAAAAGCGGTCTTCTCCCATGTACAGCACACCGTTCCCTGCCGGTCCATGATCTTCTCCCAGAGCGGAATCTTATCTCCGACGTAGTCATCTACCAACCTATCCATACCATCTAGCCCACGCAGCCACTCTTCCAGTTCCTTTTCCTTGACCTTCGCTTCTTTCCCAACAACTGTGTTTTTCTCTACTGGATTATTCTCCGTGTAATGCTCGTAGAGCAGATCCAGCAGGTTCTCCACCGGCGGATAATACTCCGGCTCCGTTTTCTTAATGTACTCCTCCAGCATTTCCTTCAATTTTTCTATAATGCTACCATCCTTCCCAACTGAGATTCACATCCTCAGTTACGGCACATATTACCGCACACTTCTGTACATAGCAACCTATTCTTTGCGGTTTTTCGGATGATCCATCTTCTTCTTTACCTCATCTGGCACATCGATCAGCCCGAATCGATAGAACATCCCATAAATGTAAGTCACGCCCCGGATGTCACTCAGAGCTTTGGGTTTCTCTACTACTTCATCTTTTATATTTCCAAGTGCCAACTATAGAACTCCATGCCAGGCTTTTACTCTTCTCCCGGCGGTCAATCCACAGCTCTTTTGTGTACTCGCCGTTTCTACCTTTTTTTATTTCGTAAGAGAATGGCAACCCGGAGTAAGTTTTGAATTTCACTCCAGCATAGACCAGAACCACACCCCAGAAGTTTTCTTCTGTCGGATCAGACCTCCACCGCTTCATCGCTCTGTATCTCCTCTGCCGCTCTGCTCCAACACTAATCTTTTCTTTCTCTGTACTGGGGAAGTACACGCCTTTTTTATAAGGTAGGTACGAGGTAACGGAGGCTTTGGAGAGTTGAAGAGTATTTGCGGTTGAAAGTATGGACGTTTTGTAGTCTTGTGTTTCACGGTATTCTTCAAAGGTAGCTTGCACCTTCTCCACCATATCCGATTCATACACACGGGCCGTGATGAGGAGCTTTCTTACTTTGATAGGGTTTAATCCCAGTTCTTCACCAATAGCCTGCAAGGACATCTCAGAATCATAAAGCGCCACAGCCGCATCCATCTGCTCCTTGAGATTCTTTTCTGCACTGTGCTCTGGCTTCAGCTTCTTCCGGCCTCCACCGGGCTTCCGAGATTTATACGCTCTTTTCTTTCCCATGCTTATTCGTGCAGCTCCAGCGGCAGTCCATCCGGGTCGTGGAAGAAAGTCATCTTCTTGCCGGTGTAATCATCCACGCGGATTGGCTCACATTCAATGCCAACTTCCGCCAGTTCTCTGACCGTTTGCTCCACGCTATCAACGCAAAACGCAAGGTGACGCAGCCCACAGGCCTCCGGGCGGTTCACACGCTTCGGTGGGTTTTCCTCAGCGAAAATCTCCAGTTCTGTGTATTCATTGACTCGAAGATCCAGCTTCCAGTCCTTGCGCTCCGGGCGATAGTTCTCCCTGATGACAGCAAAGCCCAGCTTGTTCACATAGAACTCCTTGGCCACTTCGTAGTCAGATACGATGATTGCGATGTGGTGTATTTTAGATAAATTCATTTTGTGTCACACTCCATTTCTTATAATCTTGTTCTTCTTTTATTTTCGTTATAAACTATACGGAAACCTTCAAAAATTACCGTGTGAACTCCTGGAGTTCAGTTTGTTCACACGGCATTTATTTTTTTTGTTCTTGTTTATTTCAGTTTTTCAAGAATCTCGTCCGCACTCATCCCGCTGGCTAATAACCTCTTAACCATACTTTCGGCTTCAGCCTTCTTTGCTTCTTCAGCGGCCTTAGCATCTGCCTTTGCCTTCTTTGCTTCCAAGGTTGCTACTTCTTTTTCGGCCTTCTTCAAAGCAGATTTTTTCTCTTTCAAGTCAGCCTTCAAAATGTCAATGTTGGCGGTGATGGAAGCGATCTCAGTATTTATAGATGCAACCGTCTCCTGCTTCTCTGCAATCTGGGTTGCAAAATCAGTGGTCATAGCTTTGGGCTTATTCTTGCTTCCTTTGGTTCTGGGCATAATAGTTTACCTCTTTTCTTAAATACTCGTTTCCCTCAATATAGGGGGCATATTAAGCCACGCAGCTGAACTATCTTGCATACTACATCTATAACTGTTCTGTTCAACTTTATAGACCACTGACCCAGTTACTTCGCATTTATTATAATTAAAAATCACCACATTTACATTATCTTCATCATAATATTGTGAACTTCTAAAGACAATACCATCGTACTTTTTTCTTTCACAAACTCGGCTATGTACTGAGTTGGAATGTAGTCCAGCGTATCATCATCTTCTGTCACAGGCTTTGAATATAATTGAGACAACGCACCCAGCAAATTTTCTTTTGTATTGTTCATCTTTTTAGGGCGATTCTGCATGGAAAAATCAAATAATCGCAATTCTTCCTTAGCCTTAATCCTTGCAACACTGACTTTTGCTCCCAAACGTGGTCGCACTTCAACAATAGATAAATATGGTGATGTTGCACAATATAGATATGATTAGCGCCTATTAGGAAAACACACTGTCAAAGGGGTTCGTAGCGGGGGTTAGCCCGCTACTGCGGTATCTTCCGTAGTGTTGATTTCAATGTACTCGGCAATCTTGCGGAGCTCGTCAGCAAATTTGAATTTCACGCTGATATTGCCGTTTTCATAGACCTTGATATAGTCCACAAGTTCAACCAAGATTTCACGGTTGAGGGCTTCAATGTTCTGATACTTCATAAAGGCTACCAGTGCAGGATGCTCGTTGTCCACACCGTTTGCCAGTTCTGCGCGTTCAGCGTTCAGCCGGGTAAGCACCGCGGAAATATCAGAAGTCTGCCGTTCATAGTCAGCCTTCATATCCCGGTATTCCTGCTGGGTGATTTCACCGTCTTTCCAGTCCTGATAAAGAGATTGCTTGTAGCGTGTTATCTTTGTCAGTTCCCGCTCTTTTGCAGCTATCAGATCGTCCAGTCGGTAAGACTGGCTTTTTTTGATTGGAGCGGAATTGATCTGCGTGACGATTTCCGAATAGGAAACAGCCAAATGTACCTGATGCTGTACGGCGAACAGAACAGCAGCCTCCAGCCGCTCATGCTTGATTGAGTGCATGGTGCAGGCCGTCCGGGAACGGTTCTTGTAGGTTGAGCAAGAATAATATACATTGTTGTTCTTGCCAACGCATCGGGTAATGGCCCGCCCGCAATCGGCACATTTCAGAAAGCCGCTGAATAAATGTACCTCACGGCCTTTCGGGGAAGTACGGGTATCACGCTGTAAGAGAGCCTGTACCTTGTCGAAAGTTTCATAGTCGATAATGGCCTCATGCGTTCCAGCCACTTCTACCCATTCCTCGCGTGGAACAGCTTCAATCTGGTGTACCTTGTAGCTTTTCACCCGGCTCCGGCCTTGGGCTAAATCCCCGGTGTAGGTCGGATTGGTAAGAATGGAGTGGATCATGCGGGCTCCCCACATAGGATCGTCATACCCTCTTGTCGAAACAGGCAAGCCCTTTTGTACCTTGTACGCCGAGGGGCTCGGTACGCCGTGTTCGTTCAGGTACAACGCGATAGCACGTTTTGATGACCCTTGAATAAGCATTGTAAAAATGAGTTTGACATTTTCAGCAGCATCTGGATCAACAATCAGCCTGTGCTTGTCCTTTGGGTGCTTTACATAGCCGTAAGGAGCAAATGCTCCGATATACTGGCCGTTGCGCCGTTTGTAATCAAATACCTGCCGGATCTTTTTGGAAGTCTGATAGCAGTAATTATCGTTCATCACGTTTGTAATGGGAACGATGATATTTGAAACGCTGTCGGGGTTCTTGTAGCTGTCCACATTCTCAGCAAGGCTGATAAAGCGAACACCCATTTGAACAAACAGGTTATCGATCAAACTTCCGGCATCGCTATAATTTCGTGCGAAGCGGGACAGGTCTTTTACTATAACGCAGTTGATTTTACCACTCATGACATCCGCCAAGAGCCGTTGAAAATCTTCACGGTTAGCGTCCGTTCCAGTATGTCCGTCATCTACATATTCCGTGATACTTTCAAACTCGTCAATGTTGCGTCGGTAAAAATCGTTCAGTAGGTCACGCTGGTTCTTTACGCTGTTGCTATCGTCTTTTCCTTTTTTCAAATCTTCCTTTGAAAGCCGGATATAGATGCCCAGCCGCCAGCGGCGGATTGTGTAAGAGGGAGAGAAACTCTGCTGATACCCTCTGTTTTTTGCTCGTGCCATTGTTCCTCCTTCCCTATCACATTACACTTATATTATAACTCTGTCCGGGGAGGACAACAAGGATGCCTCCGCTTCGGGACACTTTGTCTCGAAGAAGCAAAACGAGCTGTAACCGAAGTTACAGCCCGCTTCTTTGCCGCAGCAGGAAATCCGTCAGCTTATCTTGGAGAGATGGCCCGCTTTCAGCAAATTCAATTTTCACGCCAACACCACCGATGCAAAAGCAGTATGGATTTTTGACAGTCTGCAAAAATCGAGAGATGCGCTCCTTTCGGGAAAGCGCATTGTCAAAGGTCATACCGCTCACATCAGGCAGGGACTCGGCAGCCACCGCGCCAATGTCAACGCTTCTCATTTGTTCAAGTTCCTGTGTAGTTAATTTCACGGTAAACCTCCTTCGCAGATTGATAGAACGCCTCCCGCTGTTTGGTGGGGAAACGCAACAGGCCAGCACCACCGGGATGCTGGCCTGTTGCCTTACTCCACCTTGGGACACTTTGTCTCGAGGTTTATTATAGTTTTTGAATATTAGAGAGCGCCGCACATATTTACTTGGCCTGTCCAAAGACAATCGTTATTTTCTGTGCGGCGCTCTCAACGCAAGTAAAGCGACAAGCCCGGAGGAACAGGCAGCCAACCTGTTCAGCGCCGGATCATGGCCTTGGGATGGCCGGGCCCATTTACAGTGTTGGTGTTGTTCGCTCAATCTCTTTTGGGAAATGTCACCGCGCACCCACCGTCTGGCTCCACGTACTTACTCAGGGTTGCCGTTATTCCCTCGCGTTAGGAAGAAAACCTCCTCTCATAAACCGAGACATTTTTTCATCAATTCCAAGTGGGTTAAGAAGAAAAAATCAAAAAGTTTTTTTCATGCGTTCAAGGCCACGCTTGATCGACTGGCGAATAGACTCCTCATGTACGCCCTCGGCCTCGGCAATTTCCTTAATCGACTTGCCAAGAATGATATGTGCGTCAATTCTGCGGCCCTGGATCTCCGGCAGAGAATTGAGAGCGTTCCACAGACGAAGAAAGGTTTCCATCCGTTCAAGGAGCTCCTGCGGGGTCGGCTCATGCAGGCAAGCGGAATATTCAATCCCGTCATCGCAGTCCAGAGAATACTGCGCCTTGTGCCGGGAGAGCCGCCGCTGGTAGGCCATTTCATAGCGGGCATCGGCCTTGAATACCTCGGCCACCTCGTCAGAAACTTCGATAAGCTGATCCTGCGTGTACCAATAATAAAAATCTTTCAAATTGATAGTAGTCATCGTAAAATCCTCCATTTCAGTTTGTTCGGGGTTGGTCGGAAACGAAATGGAGCAACGGCGGAGAACGGCACCGCACCTCGGGACACTTTGTCTCGAAGTCTGGAAAGCAAAATGCGCCTGTGCGACACAAGGCCGCACAAGCGCACGAAAAAGTATTATCGGTTATGTACTGTTTAACTTCATGTTCAAAACCGGACTGCTCCGACGGAGGGGCTACGCTTTTTTTAGCTGGTGCAGATCACGCGAACAATGAAATAATAAAATGAACACGGCAAAATAACCTCCCATCGGCTACCGTGTCCCTACAAGTCGTCATTGGTTTGTGTAGACGCAAAGAAACGGCGGCTCTGAAAATCAAAGCCGCCGTTTCAAATGGGCGTGTTGATAGGCTGCTGTACGACGGCTTTTTTTCTTTTGCCGTCGTGCGGCAGCTTGTTCCTTTTGCGCTTATCTTAACAAGCAATCCTCACAGAAATGTCACTGACACACGCTGTTTCGACAGAATAATGGGCTGAAATCTCACAAACCTGTGAGATTTGAAAAACCGGGAGAATAATCTCCCGGTTTTCATCGCAAATATTTAATTCTGCCGCAGTCTCTCTACAACGCTTTGCTTAACATTTTGCATGAAAGTTATGACGGGGGTTGCCAAGCAGACCAGCAAAACAATAGCTGCGACAACCAACAGAGAAATTACAGGATAGTGAAAAGCTGCATAAGGAACCATTCTTCTAAAGGCTGAGTATATTGGAATATATATCGCTGTTCCCAGTGTGGCAAGCAGTAGGAAAGAAATACTCCAATAATACCCGCCTTCCCAAAGCAATACATTTCTAATTTGCTTTTTCGTCATTCCTATACTTTCAAGTGTTGCAAATTCATGTTTCCGAGTATTTACACTAACAACCATTGTGTTAATGAAATTCATAATTCCTATCAGCAAAAATACAGCGGACAACCCTGCGGCTATAATCCTTGAGGTCAGCAAATATCCGGCCATTTCTTGCTGCTTTTCATATCGTGACAGAATCGTAATGCCCGGTGACGAAGCAGTAATGGATTGAAGCTGCTCCATAATCCCTTTGTCATAACTGCTATCAATCGTATCAAAAGCAATCCGAAAGATTTTGGTTTCTCCAGACAACTTCTCTATTGCCTGCTCACTGATATACAAATCAGGGGCAGTACCTCTCTCATTTCCTCGACCACTCTGAAAATCAGCGTCCAGAAAGCCAGTTGCCACTGTAAAGACCTGTTCCCCGGACTCACCGACAACGGTGATTGCTTGCCCTGGCTGAATCAATAGGTTTCCCTCATCATCCGTCATAGCGGACAAAACCACCAACTCTCCCTTTTCAAAGGCGGTTAAGTCAATAGGCTTATCAAGCGTTTTATTAAGTTCTTCGATATATCTGGAATCTATTCCGTAAACGCCGCTCCAAAAATTATCTGTATAGTTTTTTCGTGTTTCCGCATTTGAAAAATCAAGACCTGATACGCCATCCAAGGAATCAATATATTTCCCGAATACATTTTCGTCGTAAATGACATCCATAGTGGGCCACGGTGAAGCAGAATAAGTGACGCGCAGATTTTCAATTCCCTGCATTGTTTCAATTTGCTGCAACATTTCATCAGAGAGCAGGTTTCCTTCTTCGGAAATGCTGTAAGTCAATGCGAAATCACTTTCTCCCCATTGATTTACAAAATTGTCGGGACTTAGGCTTGATAGTAGACCAGCAGAAACCAAAAACAATATTAAGCCTAAAAATAAGGACGCAAAAGTAAGGAAAGCGCTTTTAGGGTTTCTAAAAATATTATCTCGTGCCATCCGAGATAATTTTGTTCTATGGCTCTTATGATCTCGGTAACTCCTTGTATTTGCCTCCGTATAGCGTGAAGCCGCAACAGGAGAAATACTTGCAGCTATTTTCGCTGGTTTCATGCTGCCGATGATTGCAGTAAAAAATGTGAAGATTGCGGCACCCGCAAAAATAATGGGGGAAAAGGACACTATCTCCCCAAGGTCTGTATCGCTTGAGTACATCATATTCATGGCAAACGGAACAAGTCCAAGCGAAACAATACCACCGACAATCAGGCCGCTGGGAATACCGATCACCGCCGTTCTGAATATTTGAGAACGCACGATCCGCTTGATTTGTCTTTTTGTCGTGCCTATCGTTTTAAGCTGTCCATAGAATTGTGTATCTCTTGAAATTGAGATATACAGAATGTTATAAATCAGCAAATAGCCGCTGATAATGATAAAGACGATAATAGCAGCCAGTGGAAGAACAATGGTGGTGGAATTGCTCTGAGCAATAGGTACAATTTCAAAGGACTGACTTTCTGTAAACGAAATCTTCCGTTTTAGTTTTTCACAGGATCGCAGGGCATTACTGTCATCAGAAAAAGAAATCATTGCGGTAGACACACTATCAAAGGGAAGCCCTGTTTGTGTTGCAAAAAGCTCCGAAACATAAGCGGCACCACGGTTGCCTGCACGTGAAGCCGAATAATCTGTGTAATAGCCCGACAAAACAAATTCATCGGAGATATATTGATAATCTGTTCCGAGTTGATAGGAAAGGGAAATATTCATCCCTATCTGTGGATCATCAATCCCCATTGCACGCAAAGCCCATGTAGGGAGCATAATTTCATTTTTTGCTTGCGGATAATCTCCGTGTATATCCGAAATTGTTGGTACACGGTGTTCTTGCCATTCTGTTTCGTCTATCCAAGTAATACTCAGCAGGGCATCGTCCATTCCAGATGTATCAATGCTGCCCAATCTCTGACTGACACCAACTACGGATACCAAGCTGGATCGGCTCAATTCTTCATATTGTTCTTCTGAGAGGCTTGTAATTGCCACATCCGCAGTCGTGCCCATCGCACGAATTTGCTGCATTTGATAGGTTTCAAAATAACTGCACCCCAAACTAAATACAGATGTAATCATAAAGGCGGTCAAGAATAATGCGATGGTAACGAAAACATTTCTCTGCTTATTAGCGCGGTAGCTTCTTTTGGCAAGACGATTGATTGTTGCCTGATTATTGTTCCCAAATAAAATATCATCCATCAATGTCACCCCCTGTCACTGTGCGATTTTTCCGTCCTCAATACGGATAATTCGGTCGGCAAGCTGGGCAATTTCATTGTTATGGGTAATCATTACAAGCGTTTGATGGAACTTCTGACTTGTAACTTTCAGCAAACCAAGAACATCACTACTTGTCCGGCTATCCAAATTGCCTGTCGGTTCATCTGCAAGTATAATAGCTGGTTTGGAAACAAGGGCGCGGGCAATCGCTACACGCTGCTGCTGGCCGCCGGACAGATTGTTAGGCATACTGTTCAGCTTCCCATCGAGAGCCAACATTTTCACGACTTCATCCATAAACCGCTTGTCCACGGTATCACCATCCAGCTCCACCGGCAGGACAATATTTTCATAGACATTCAGCACAGGAACAAGATTGTAATTCTGAAAGATAAACCCGATGTTACGTCTGCGGAAGATGGTAAGCTGTTCATCCTTGAGTTTCGATAATTCTTTCCCTTTTACTTTAATACTGCCGGAAGTTGGCGTATCTAACCCGCCCATCATGTTCAGCAAAGTAGACTTACCGCTGCCGGAAGTACCAACAATGGCAACAAATTCACCTTCCTCAATGGATAGGGTCACGCCATCCAATGCTTTTGTAATGTTCGGTTCGGTGCCGTAATATTTCTTCAAATCTGTCGTTTGTAATATGTTCATATAGAACACCACCCTTTCTTTTTGATGGCTCTATCATAAAAGGTAAACCTCACAGAAATGTCACGGGAAACAAAATACCTCTGTTTAATTAAATCTCAAATGTCATAGGCCTGTGACATTTTGTTTTTTAGCGTACTTATTTTATTGTCGAGGCAGAAAGACGGAAAAAGTTGAACCCCTCCCAACCTCGGATGTTACCCGGATATAACCGCCTTGCAAGGTTACGATCTCACGAGCCAGATATAGACCAATACCAATTCCATCTACATCATGTACGATGTCCTCTCGATAGAAACGCTTGAAAATTGCTCCCTGATGCTGTTCTGAAATGCCAATGCCTGTATCTGCAATGTCGATTTTCACATACATTTCCCAACTTTCAACCGAAACACGGATTTGACCGCCCTCCGGCGTATATTTCACTGCATTGTCCAAAATATTGAACAGTGCTTCGCTTGTCCATTTTCTGTCATGGGAAACGACCAAGTTCTCCGGGCAGTCCACTTGAACATTGATCTGTTTTTTCTCGGCGTTCAGAAGAATACCTCCCAATGCGGCGGCAAGCGTGTCATAAAGCGGCTGGCTTTTCTTTTCCAGAGAAATAACACCTGTTTCCAAACGAGAGGTTTTAATCATAGCCTGCATGAGAAAATCCAGTTTATCAAGCTGGCTGGCCTGTGCCGTTAGAAACTCTTTTTGCTTTTGCACAGGGACTTCATTTTCAAGCAGAGTGCTGTTAATCATTTTCAAGTTCGCAATCGGGGTCTTGACCTGATGGGAGATGTCGGAAATCAGTTCTTGCAGGTCAGCCCGTTCTTGTGCAATGCCGTTCTTGTTTTCCTGCATGACTTCATATAAACGGTTCAGCCGATATTCAATTTTATAGAAAAGACTTTCTTCTTCCACAGTCTGTTTCGGCTGCATATTCCCGGATAACATATCATCCATTAAACTGCAAAAAGCATCGGAGAACATTGCCAGTTTGCGGCGAACCAGCACCATAAAACAAACAGCGCAAACCAGCACAAAAATGCCGAACAATAATACATACCAGACAGCGGTTATATTTTGGGTCAGCCCATACAAAGCTGCTGAAACCGTCCCCATTGCCACCAGCAGGAGAACAGCAAAAAAGATACAGGCTTTGTTGACGGAAAGTTTTCGCACATTCATTTCAGCACTCCTCCGATCCACATATAGCCCATACCATATACCGTTTTGATATACTGACGGTCAGGTGTTTCGATTTTGTTTCGTACCCGGCTGATCGCCGCAGTCAGAGCGTGTTCATCCACAAAATTTCCGTCTGCGTCCCACAGCTTTTCCAACAAGACTTGCCGGGTCAAAACAATCTGCGGATTTTTCATCAGGATTTTCAAAAGTCGATATTCCAGTGGGGTGAATGTAAGTGGCTTTCCTGATAGAGTAGCACTCATTTCTGAAAAATTGATGGTCAGTGTGCCATCCTCATAAGTATCACCACCATATTGTTTTGTCAGCCTACCCAGCACTACCGCTAATTTCTTTTGAAAGACGCTCATAGGGAAAGGTTTTGTCACATAATCCTCTGCGCCCAGTTCATACCCTTTGAGCATATCGCTTTCCATATCATTTGCGGTCAGAAAAATAATAACGGTATCAGGGCGACGCTCTTTTATTTCCCGGCAGAAGTCAAAACCGTTCCCGTCCGGCAAATTTACATCCAGCACAATCAGGTCATAGTCCTGCTTTGTCAAGAAACTACTGGCCACTGATTTTGTCAGTGCAGAATCAACCGTATAGCCCGCAGTATTCAAGTTATAGCATAAAGTATTATTCAAAAGCCGATCATCCTCGACTACTAAAATTCGCATGGTATCACACTCCTTCATTTTCAGTATAGCACCCAAATGTCACAGAAACCTCACAATATTTCTGATTTTATTTTAGATACCAACCTCTGATCTTCGGGACAAATTGTCCCAAAGTTATAGGTATATTGTACCTCACATTTCCGCGATCATCAATTTTGCGTATGTGAAATTAAATAGTCAGTAGTATGAAACAGAAAGTCGTTCAAATAATATCACATGAAATGTAAAATCATATCAGGTGATGTTATGAAGATAGAACGAGATGAAAGACGCTTTGATTTTCACGATATAGGGCTCGCCATCAAGCGGGCTCGAGAAGCCAGCGGCATGACACAGGAGCAACTGGCCTATATTGTTGACCGCGCTCCGCGTACCATTATGTATAATGAAAATGATGGTCAGCATCCAAGCTTCAACACCTTTTATCAGATGGTCACAATGTTTGATATATCGGTGGATCAATACTTTTACCCGTCCCAGAATAGCGGGAGCGAGTGCAGGAAGCGGATTGATGCCATGTTGAACGCCTTGGACGAAAGAGAATTGAAAATCGTTGAAGCTACAATCCAAGCGATGAAAGCATCGAAAGAAACGGAGGAAACGTAAAAGAAAGCGTAACCTCCGTTTTTTTGCGCCATGTTGCGGGTTGCGCGTTTTGGCAAGCAATTCGGGTGTGGCCACACTCCGAAATTTTTGCAGGGCGCAGGGCCCGCAAAAATGCTTGTTGGGGAGCTCCCCAAACCCGCTGTACTTCGGGACAAATTGTCCCAAAGTCCCGGTGCGCTGCACCGTAGTCTGCGGCCCGTCACTATCGTTCCTGGGCCTTATTTTCACGCTCGTCTGTTATGCCGAGCAGATGATCAATGTTCGCTTTTATTGCCACAGCCTCCCGCATTTGCCGCTGGGCATCCCGGTATTCTGCATAAAGCTCTTTCTTTTGTCCCGCCAGCTCACGGCAGGATTTTTTTAGTGCTTCAATCTTAGGGAGCTTTGCGCCGTTCAGTATGGTGTTCATGGTATCCTTTGCCGCCCGGTAAGTGGCAAGCTCCACTTCATGCTGGGCCAGATACTTTTTGCTGTACCGCGCAGCCTTGTACCCATCGAACACCGGGCGGGTCTTGGCATAGTCCACCGTGGCAGCCATCAGCTCCGAGGTTTTGGAAAGAGCCTCCTCCGTTGTGCGGAGCTTGTCAGACAGCTTGTGAAAGTGATCCACCGCCGCCTCGGTGCGGGCCGTCAGCGCCGCATAGTCTGTCAGATGATGCTCCTGCAAATACTGGAGCGCGGCAGCCATCTGTTTTAGGTTGTAGACCTTGGCCCATCGTTCATAGGCTGGGCCCTTGCCCTGGGCCATACGCTCTTGAATGTCGATGATGAGATCAACTCGCCGTGGCGGAACCGTGAGCTCCTCTGGCAGCTCAGGGAGCGGACGTTCCCCGGCAATTACCGCCTTGATGTCCTCCAGGGCAAATCCGACTCCAAGTGTGGAAGCCCGGAGCCGGGTCGGTTTTTCCTGCCCGGGCGCAAGGAATGAGATAACACCACCGCGCCCCTGTTTCACCACAAAGCCGGACTCCTCCATGAGCCGAAGAAAGTCGGCGAAGTCTGTGGGCGTTTTCTCCAAAGCGGCGAGAATAGCCAGACGTACCCGCTGCTTGGCAGAGGGCGGCTTTTCCCCGATCCACTGGCCATAGTGAAGAAAGCGACCCTTGCTGTGCTGGCGCGGGTTTTGGATAACCGACAGCTCATGTTCGATGCACACGCGGTCAGAGAGCCGCCGCAGGGCAAAGGACGAACCAATGAAATTATGAAATTTCCGGGAGCGATCAAAGGCCGTCGCATTGAAATAAATATGATTGTGGATATGGGCCTTATCGGTATGCGTACAGACAAAGAATTGATGCTTTCCCTTTGTCCAGCGCATCGCCGTTTCATAACCGATACGGTTTGCTTCTTCCGCCGTAACCTCCCCGGGCAGAAACGCCTGCCGGATCTGAAAGAACAGGGCTCCGCGAGATACGGCCCGGCCTGTCTCTGCAAGGTATTGACTTTTTACCAGAAGAAACTCGGCGGGAGCCGTGTTCGGATCGCAGAGATAGGAAGATACGGCTCCCAGCTTTTCCGGGTTCAGGCCATAGGTGAAACGATCCTCCATCGTTTGAATTGCACTTTTTCCCGCCGCTGTTTTATAAGGGCGGATGTAGGTGGTCGCCGTAAAAATCCCTCCTTCCGGCAAACAGTATTTTTACTTTGGGACACTTTGTCCCGAAGTAGAAAAAGCCGGGGAGCGGTATCAACCACTCCCCGGATGGGTCAGAGCTCTACCAGCGCGGAGAGCTGTTTCAAGAGATCAGACAGCGGCCCCCACAAAGCGGCATAGTCCCGCTGTAAGGCTGCGAGTTCTTTGGGATAAATTGCGCCGTAGGTGTTGGCCTGAATTGCCACTTGGTTCAGATTGTTGGAGCAGCGCCGCTGGAGCGAAACCAGCTCACGAACAGGCGAAAGGTCAACATGAAGCACATACCCACTCAGGGCCATTTTCCGCATATAGGCTCCCATATTACGGATGCCAGCCTCCGCCATACGTTCTTGAATCAGAGCCTGCTCCGCCTCCGACACCATCACATGAAGATGGATCGGACGGCGGCGCTTTTTTGTCATCGCTCCTCACGCTCCCGGCTGCGGCAGGCGCGGGGCGGCTCCTTTACCTTATCCAGCGGCTTTTCCTGTTCGTCTGCCGGAACAGGGTGCGGCAAATGAAATTCACGGTGCAGGCGCAGCACCTCCAGTACAGACAAATCCTGTTCACGTTTCTTTTCCATATACGCACCTCCTTATCTATCGCCACGGTCAGGCTGCCTCCGTTGGGGAGCCGGAGCCGCCGAGCCGCGATCTGCCTCCGCCAACTTTGCCGCGTTTTTCATCTGCTCGGCAATCGGACGGGGTCTGTCGGGATTATCAGGCGCAGGACGTAGCTCATAGTCGGATGCCTGTTTTTCTGTCAGGGGGCGGGTATAGGTAAGATAACCCCAAGCCAAGAACGAGCCATTTTCCACCGGGACGCGCTGATCGTAATTGAAAATTTCATCCGGCTTGTTATAGGGCGGCTTCGGGAATGTCCCGATGTCCACAGGCCGCTGGGTCGAATAATACTTGTAAAGACCGGGAGCCTCGGTCTGCCTGATCCCCACGTTATAAATACGCTGATAGTCCTGCACCCGGTCTGCAAAATCCTGTTCCATCGCGGTGCGGTCATTTCCATAGTGACCCCATTCGTACTGCCGCTGGCCGTCCTTGTCATCATAGCAGGCCCATGTGACATAGCGGGATGGCGCGGTGGGATGTTCGCCCAATGCAAATCCCCGCCCATTTTCCAGCATGACCGCCTTCAAAATAGCATAGCCTTGATTTTTGTCCATAGTACACCTCCCATCATCGAGACATTTCTTTGTTTTCTCTTTTCACAAACGGCTGGAGCTGATAGGGGCTTGTACCGTCCTCGGGTCGCAGAAAGTCTATCCGGGCCGCAGCACGGATGGCGTTCTGGTTAAGCTGCCGCTGCCATGCCCCTTGGCTGGGAGCCCACTTAAAGCCGTTGCTTTTCAGTTCCTGCCGCTGATCGGCATCGGGCTTTTCCTCAAAAATAAGCTGCAAACGGTTTTCAGCCTCGTTGATTTTGGCCTCACCTCCGGGGAATGTCCAGCCAGCAAACTCGGAGCGGCTGCTCAGTTCCTCAATGCGCTGGCGCACACGGCGGATGTTGGCGTTGTTGTTGGAAAGCAGATAGGTGGGGTACGGCTTGCTTTTATCCAAGTGCCATGACTGCGTCATATCTGCTTTGAGCTTTTCTGCCTGCTCCGGCGTAAGCTCCGGGCAGCCGTCCAGCGTTTTGTGTTTCCGAAAATACGCATTGACCGCCTTCATGGTGGCCTGCTGGAACTCCAGCCCCTCCAGCTTTTTTGTCAGCTTTTCCACGGCCAGATCATCGTCTGCGCTGATCCCGCCCATACCAACAGAGCGGATTTTATCAAGCAGTTTTGAGATCTCCGCATACTCTCCATAGTTGCGATCCCGGGCGGCGTTCTGCTTGTGCTTTTTTGCCACAGGGAAATTACCGCCCCCGGAGATCAGAATAGAGGGCACCCGGGCATCAATCACATTGCGTTCATTCAGATTTTCCGCAAGTTTCCGGGCATAGCGATCCACCAGCGCGTCAATCTTATCATGGTACATTGGATCGACACGGGCTTTCTGGCGTTCCGCCGCTGCATACGCTTCATCGACCATTGCCCGGTAGCCCGCCGTAGCGGAGCCCGGCTGATAGTCGGAAAAGCTGTTCATATCTTTTGCCCGCTTTGCGGCTTCTTCGTTGATCGGATAATATTTCGGCATAGTACCTCCTTCCACAAAAGCCGGAACTTTGGGACAAATTGTCCCAAAGCCCCGGCAGCTAAAATGTTGACAGCATCTCACGGAAACAGGGGCGGACGTAGAAACATACGCCTCCCGCAGAAAAGGGCCTTAAAAAGCCTTGTCACAGGCGGGTTTGGGGTGTCCTAATTGTCAACACATCAGCCCCGCTTTTTTCGCATATATTCTCGCTGCTGTCTGCGGTGTGCCGCCTTTGCACAGGCCGCCGAACAATAGGTTTGCCGTCCATCAGGAGCCACGGCTCTGCCGCATACCGGGCAAGCCTTGAAATCCGGCCTTGACCCCTCTGCCAGCAGCGCAGCCTCCAGCGCCGGATCAAGGGGCAGAACTGCCTCGCGGAAGTAGCGGCAATAAGCCCCCGTCCAGCATTTTCCAAACATATAGCACTCGCAATCCAGCGGCAGGCAGCCGCAGTCCCGGTCATAGTTGGCACACCATTTTGACACCAGCCTGCGGATTGCCGCTTTTTCTGTCCGGGTCAGTTCTCGGCCCACAGCATCACCTCCCGTTGCCCGGTGGTTTGAGCTGCTCCCGGTAGCAGAACACGCAGCCAATCCCACGCCAGTAAGGGCAGCCGTCACAACGGGAGCCCTTCGGCGGCAGGCTGGGCGGCACACCCTTAAAGTAGCTTTTTTCTTTCATAAATCCCTCATAGGGGTTGTTGGTAAATCTCATTCATTATCCTCGCTTTCGGTATCGTCCTCGTCCCAAGGCGGCCCATCGTCCTCGGAATCGTCATAATCAGCCAGTTCCTCACTGTAATTTTCTTCGGGTACAGCAGCTTTTTCATGCTTCAGGCGGTAAATTTTGAAGTACCAGCCTGCACCGCCGCCCAGAACAGCCACTGCCAAAATCAGCAGAAGCATCCCGGTATTGCTTTTCTGCTGGGGCTCGGGTTCCGGCTCCTCCGCAGGTTCTGTCACCGGAGCGGGTTCAGGAGCCGTGCCAGCACACTCGGTCATGTTGACCGCGCAGACCTCGCAATCCGTATGGATGGCTCCGGGCGCACATTTTTCTGTGCAGGAGCAGGCCGGAAGCTCTCCTCCAGCGGCCTCCAGTGCCGCCAGCAGATCGGCTTCATCCACCATGTTCAGAAAGTAGGTGTGATACTGTTCGCCGTCCTCGTCCACAGGCTTGTCATAGTCAATGACAATGTAAAAGGTGTTGCCGCCGCTGGTTTCCACCGTGATGAACTGTTTGTTGGTTGCAGCATCGTAGAGCAGATCGCGGGTCACAAGGTTTCCATCCTCCGAAAAGCCCTCGCCCGGGGTAATGGTAGGTGCAGGCTCCGGGGGCGGAGTTTCTTCCACAACAGGCGGTTCCTCATTTCCACTGTCCGAATAGGCATAGGCCGGGATTGCAAAGCCGCATAAAAGAACGGCGGAGCAAAGCCCCGCCGCCAACATACGAAAGTGTTTCATATTCAGTTTTCCTCCTTTTCCTCTTCGGACTTCGGGACACTTTGTCCCAAAGTACCTCCGTCCTTCAGCTTTTCAAACAGCAGCGGGAGCTCCGTAAGGGAAATGCTCATACCGCGCACAATGTCCACGATCTCGCTGTTTTCCGCCTCCAGCTTTTTCTGCTCCAGCTCCTTGAGCCGGGCCTGCTGTTCACTGATTTTGGCCTTGACCTTATCAATCTCGGCCTGAATTTTCATGCTTTTGGTAGTTGCCATTTCAAAACCTCCTGTCACGGTAAACGCCCGTAGGCGTAAAAATGAGATTGCCAGTAGCTTGTATTCAAATTTGCGTAGCCGATGGGATCTCCGCAATGCAGCATTTTTCCATCACCGACATAAATCCCGCAATGGCTCACGCCCGGCGTGTCATAGGTGCCTTTGAAGAACACCAGATCACCGGGTTTGGGAGAACTGGTCGGCGTACAGATGTTATAGAGCCCCTGGGCTCCCAGCCTGCCCACATTCCAGCCGGAGTGATTGATAACCCACGAAACGTACCCCGAGCAATCAAAGGAAGTGGCGGGAGAACTGCCGCCCCACACATAGGGATAGCCGATGTATTTCTGCGCCTCGGCAAGCATCGCGGCAAAGGTTTCATCGTCCAGATATTCTCCGGGCACTTCGTAATCACCGGGTTTCCCGGTAATGTACTTGTTCACATAGGGAGAATCCGGGAACAGATCGGGGCGGTTTCCCAGCGTTGCCATATAGATGGCATACCGTGAAAGCTGCTCCTCGCCCATGACATATACGGGCACATGGGATAAATCAAAGTTCTCCAGCGTGACCGTACAGATGTAATAGTCGTAAGGCACCTGATAGGTGTCCGTATGGGAGTTGCCGTCCGCGTCCGTCCATGTGTCGGTTTCCGTGCGATACCGGGTTTCCACCACTACATCCTCCGTGAGAATGTACTGGCGGTCAAAGAGCATTTGCAGCGTTCCCTGTACCTCGCCTATTGTCCATTGTCCCTCATGGAGCGCACACAAAAGAGAAAGCAGCACATAGGGATCATGTTCGATTTCGTCCAGATCGAAGTGGTATTCGTCATAGTCATGGGTGCTTTCATAGGTGTCCAGATAATGCTGTAAATCATCTTCCAACGCACAATAGGCGGCTTCGGCGGCCAGCATATCACGATCCTCGCAAGGATAGGTGCTGGCTCCTAATGCACCGGCCCCGGCGTTTCCCAGCATAAGCATGGTAGAGGAACAGGACTGCATAGCAAACAGGAGTAACACACAGAGCACCGCAATCACGGCACCTGCGGGATGACTTTTGACAAATTCCACTGCCCGGGCAGTCAGGCGTTCTGTGGCTGTGGCAGTTTTCCCAGCCGCAGCCGCGCTCTGCTTTGCAGCCTCCTTTGCCTGCTTGCGGTATTGCCTGCGAAGCCGTTGCTTTTGCCAGTAGCGGGTAAGGGTATTTTTCGTCAGCTCCGGGTGCTCCTGTGCAGCGGTGTGAAAATGGTAGTCCGTCGTGTATTTGGTATAGCGGGCCTCGGCCTTGCGTACCACTTTTGCCGGATGTTCCCGGACTTTACGGCGCACAAAGCGGGAGCCGTGCCGCAGCGCGGTTTCTCCCACAAGCTCAGAACGGTGTGCGCCTTCTGTGCCGACATTTTCCTGTTCCACTTCAAAAATCTTGCCATGCACGAAGCTGTGAACGGAACCACTGGCAACACGGCCTATGCGTTTTACCGGGCCGGGCTTTTTCGGCGGCTTTTGTTTTGCCAGCTTCTCCCGGGCCTGTTCCAGCTTTTCGCCTTGGGACTCCATACGGAGCTTTGCCGCCGCAGCCTGTTCCTGCTGGCTCTTTTTGCGGAACTTGGACTTTGGGACACTTTGTCCCGAAGTGTCGGAAGCCTCCGGCCCGGGCTGCTCCCCGTCAGGGGCGTGGGCGGTCTGCGACCAAGCCTCCTCCTTGGTCTTATTCGTTTTTCGTTTCATTCTTCATATCCTCCGGGCGGGTAGTCAGCAGGTCATAGATTTCTCCGCGAGGGAACCGATCCACAAACGGAATGGTTACATTTCCATAGAACAACAGCCCCTCGCCGGAATTGCTGTGTGTGATATAGGAAAGCTGATGCTCGGAAATACCGAGCTGTTTTGCCAGAATGGTACGGTCACTCTGCGCCTGCGAAAGCAGAATCATAAAATCCGTGTTGTCCAGAATGTTCTCGATTTCCCGGCTGGCCAAAAGGTCTTTGACGTTCTGCGTCAAAGCAGACGGCACACATCCTTTTTTACGCAGCATTTTCCAGACTGCCACAAAGTAGCTGGCTGTCAGCGGATCGCGGAGCAGGATATGAAACTCGTCAAAGTAGCACCAAGTCGCCGCACCCTCGTGGAAGTTCTGATCCACCGCCTGCGAAACAAACTCATTTGTGATGTGCATTGCAATCTTTCTAAGGTTTTCGCCCATGTTTTTCAGAACGATGCACACCACACGGCTGTCCGTCTTGACGTTGGTAGGATTGTTAAAGAGATTGAGGGAGCCTGTGCAATAAAGCTCTAAGGCAGTTGCCACGCGCCGGGCTTCGGGCTCCGGCTGGCGTAAGAGCTCTTCGTACAAATCCTGCAACAGCGGTGTTTTTGCAGTTTCCAGTCCGAGCGCCTGTTCCCGGTACACCAAACGCACACAGCGGTCAATGACCGTCTTTTCAATGGGCTGCAAGCCTTCCTTGCCGCCGACCACCAGCTCGCACAGGGACAAAAGAAAATCCGCCTTCATGGAAAGCGGGCTTTCTCCGGCGGCCATATTGAGCTCCACATCCATCGGATTGAGGTGGTGCGGGCTGTCCGGGGCAATCTCGATCACCTGGCCGCCCAGCCTTCGCACCAGCGGCGCATATTCGCCCATCGGGTCAACCACGATAATGCGATCCTGCGGAATGGTAAGAAACACATTCAAGAGCTCACGCTTTGCAGCAAAGCTCTTGCCGGAGCCCGTAGAACCCAAATACATCCCGTTTGCCGACTTCAGCTTTTTGCGGTCAGCCATGATGACATTGTGAGAAAGTGCGTTCATGCCATAGTAGAGGGCCTGCCCCGCCATGCGGAGCTCCCTTGTCATAAAGGGGATAAAGATGGCTGTGGAGCTGGTGGTCATACCGCGCTGGATTTCTACCTCGTTGTAACCAAGGGCCAGCGAAGAAACAAATCCCTGTTCCTGTTGCCAGTCCAGACGGCGCAGAGCGCAGTTGTATTTCTGCGCGATGCCGCCCACGGTAAACACATCGTTTTCCAGCCGCTGGCGAGTAGGGGCAAGGTTTACCACCGTAAAGGTCAGCAGAAACATTCGCTCATTGCGGGATTGCAAATCAGCCAAAAGCTCCGCTGCGTCCTTGCTGAATGTGATCAGGTCAGGGGGAAGAATATCCGGGTCATAGCCGGAGCGCACAGCCTTTCTCTGTTCCTCTACTTTCATTTTTCCGATGTCCGAGATTTTCCCCTTGATGGTCTTAATTGCCTTGAGCTGATCCACGGTCTGAATGTGCATGGTCACAGTCATTTCTGCATCCAGCTCCAAGATTTCCGCCAGCAGCTTATCCGAAAGCTCTGATGCCATAATCTGCAAATAGGACACCGCACCCCAATACTGGCCGATGCGGAATGTGCGGGACTGGCGGAAGTCGAGACTGTCCGGGGCAATAAAGTCTTTTGTGCCAAGCCCGGTCTGCGGGATGTCTTTCCACGAAAAGCGGAACGCCTCGCGGCTCCCCGGATGCATCTGGCCATGAAGCAGCGCAAGGCGGGCCCGTCCGTCCATCGGCTCCGAGGGAACGCCCAGCCGCTTAAAGTTTCCCATGACATCGGCCTCCACACGCTCCAGACGGGGCCGTGCCTCCACAATCCCCTCGGCGGGTATGCCAAAGGTGATGTATTTTGAGCGTTCAATGCCGTTATTGCTTTTGGCAATCTGATTTTTCAGCATCCCGGTAAACTCGTCCCGGACGCTGTTATAGTTGTCATCCGCTTTCGGGATATTGACCTGATAGCGGCTGCGGGAATGAGAACGACGGTTGATAAAGGAAAGCTGGAACGGCAGCGAACTGTCAAAGTAGTTGAGAAATGAACTCCATCCGCTGAATATGGCAGTCTGATCCTCGGTGGATGCCACGGAGTAATTGATGTCCTCATATTCCACGGTTTTTGTATAGAGCCCGCCCGGGAGCTTGCACACACCGTCCGGGTGCATGGACAGATACGGGATTGTCTGCTGAGCAGACAGGGTCGCCCGGCCTTTACCCTTGGCGGCGGCTCCGTTTTTCTTCTTTGTGTTTTTCAATCACATCCTCCTTCCCAGCGCCCGGCCCGGTAAAGGGCGCATAAATGTTTTCGGTTCGGTAGGCCCTGATCCCCGGCCTTAGAAACTTGGCCCGGATGATATTCCGCACCACCTTTTCAAAGGGTAAGCCGTCCTTTTCATACATGGCCAGCAGGAACGCCGGGAGCATAATTCCCAGCATGAGAAACATCGCCCCGGTATTGCCGAGGGTGCCACGGGTCAGCAGATAGGCCGGAATCCCCACCGCGCCCGCGCTGCCGAAGCAGACAAGCTGGCGTTTGGTGAGGTTGAAAGCCATCTTTGTTTTGATTTTGGATAAATCGTTTGGTACGTTTACATAGGGCATAGATCACACTCCTTTCTGTACTTCGGGACAATGTGTCCCAAAGTCCGGGATGGTTGGTGTTACTTCATTTCCCCATACAGCCCAGCCGGGCGGGGTCTGCCTGGCAAAGAGCTCCACGCGGGGCAGATCGCCCATCAGGGAAATAATTTTGTCGCGGGCCTCGTCCGGCTTTTTGCTGTGGGCCTCAATCGGGGAAACGATGAATTGATGGATGTTGGCAGCCTGCCGCTTCGGGTGGCCCTTGGTTGCCAGCAGGCAGATTTCTGCATTGCCCCTTGTCCAGAAGCCAAGGCCGTAAAACCAGCTATCCGCCTTCTTGTTCTTTTTCAGCCAGACGAAAGCAACGCTTTTGTAGGTGAAGCCCCAAGCCTCGATCAGCCGGAGCGCCTCCGGGAGCTGCGGGAAAGTGGCCCATAAAAAGAGTGCGCTGTCCGGGGCTGCAAGATCAGCCACAGGCAACGCACATAACTCCTCAATGCTCATAGTGGGATAATGGTTTTCCGCCGCGCCCTGTACTTTCTTAGCCGAGTAGCGCCAAGGGGGATCGGCGTAAATGATAGAATACTGCTGGATAATTACACTCCTTTCTCGCCAGAACTTTTTACTGCCTGCGCCGCACGAATACGCTCACTGGCTGCGGCATAAAAGGCCGGGGCCGTTTCAAAGCATACAAAGCGGCGTTCTGTGTTGATGGCTGCAATCGCGGTTGTGCCGGAGCCAACGCAAATGTCCGCGACCAGTTCGCCGGGGCGGGTGTAGGTGCGGATCAGGTACTCACAAAGCTCCACGGGCTTCTGCGTGGGGTGGATGCCGCCGGACACCGTAGGCACAAAAAGCACATTTCCGGGATAGCGGCGGCCATCGTTGGACTCCGAGCCCTGCCGTTCAAATTTTCCATAGTTGGAGCTTGTACCGCTTCGGGAATGTACGCGGGTATAAGGCTTGCCATAAGTAAACTGCGGATTGTAGACCGGGGACTTCTGGTAAAACACCAAGATATTCTCGGACTTTTTCAGTGGAGCCCGGTTTGCATTGAGAAAACCTGTTCCGCGCTCCTTGTACCAAATCCACTCATAGCGGAGCATGGCGAGGTTGGATGCGCCCAGCACCTTGTCAAAGGGGCACTGTGCGAAGAACAGCACTGCACCATTCGGCTTGACCGCCCATTTCACCGCCTCCCACAGTTCCGGGAGCGGCAGGGGCACATCCCAATAATTCCGGGTTGTGCCGTAGGGCGGATCGGTCAGCAGCATATCCACGCTATGCTTCGGCAGGGAGCGCAGGCCCTCGATGCCGTCCATGAGAAACAAACCCTCCTTCGGGACACTTTGTCCCAAAGTGCGGCTATCGGTCATTACGGGCCTCCTTTGCCTTGGCAGGCGCAGGACGGGCGGCATTTTCTTTTCCAGCTTGTTTCGCGGCCTCGGCCATCTGCTCCTTGATCGGGGCAGGCCGTACCGCCTGGGCCCGTGCAACAAGCTGTTCCACCGCCGCATGATACGCCTCCACACCAGCCGCATTGATCCGTTCCTGTATGGCACGGTCAGGAATCCGAACCGTAGCCCGGTATCCCGTCCGGCTGGCAGGATCGGGCTTAGAGGGAGCACCGAGGAAAATCCCGTTTTTCCCATCCACAACCTTAAAATCGTCGATGACCACACCGCCAAAGTTGACGCTGGCGAAGCCGATCAGTTTACCCTGCGGCTCAATCGGGCGGACAGATACTGTGATCGGAACAACCGCCTCTTGCAAGACGGCATCCGTCCGCATTTTTACCGCCTCATCAATACTAACGCCCTTGACTTCTGCAAGCTCCGCGATGGGAGCATCAAATAGCCAGCGCCGCTCCTCCGCAGCAATCTGCTCCGGGGTCAGCAATACATCGTCGTTCTTACTCAGATAAAATTCCTCCTTTCCGCTTGCCGGAGCAGGCTGGGCGGGGTCATCCATCAGCTCTTTTCTTTGCAGGACGGCCTCCGTTTCCGCCATAAAGCGGTAAGCGTCCGCTTCAGTAAACTCCTCCGGCGTTTTTCCATTCCATAAGCGCGTTCCATCCGCCCCGTATCTTCTCGGCATAAGCACCTCCTCCTGTTAATGAGCGCCAAAGATACGCTGGGCAATGCTCCCGGTCTTAAAGAGCATGAAGCAAAGCAAAACCGTGTAGCCCACAGTTCCCCAAATCGCCCCGATGGGATCGCCGCTTGTTGCGATGCCTTGAATGAGCACCGCGTAAATTGCAACACATACAAGAATCAGCAGCCCTTGAAAGCCCACGGCAAACAGGGACTTGATGTAGTTTTGCCCGGTACTGCCAAGCTCCCGGTTGGAAAGCGTAGCAACGGGGACGGGAGCCAGACTGGTCAGCAGATAGATTTCCAGCATCCTGCCATACACCAAAACGAAAATGATAATCCCCATTGCTTTCATCGTGAAGCCGATGAGCGCAGATTGCAGCCAAAGCCCCAAAAGCGGCCCCAAGTCCATCGCCTCCAGCGAGGTTTCCAGTTCGGCAAGCATATCCGCCGAAACATCGGTAGAGCCTTGAATCAGCCCGCCTGCCTGCGCGATAACGCTCTGCGATACATCGAACACGGCCATGACGATATTGAATGTGTTTGACAGGATTAAGATTGCACAGGCCGTTTTGAACATCCATTTATAGAGGTTCGCAACGTCAACCTCGTGCATATTGTTCTTTTCCAAAAGCATCTGTATGAGCTCATAAGTGGCAACAAAGGTCAGCACCATTCCGGCAATCGGCAGGATCACCATTTCGGAAAGCTGTCGGATCAGGGAGAAAACCCCGGCGTGCCACGCCGCCGGGGTAGTCCCTACCTGTGCCGCAATCTCTCCGACTTGGGTATTGACGGTATCAAAAAGCCCTTCGAGGTTTCCCATGATCCCGCCAATCAGAAGCTCTTTGAGCCAGTTTGTGAGCCAGTCGGTGAGAAAATCCATAAGCGCCTACCTTAAAACAGGCCAGACAGCAGAGGGATCAGTGTGGTGCCAATGACGATGATGCCGCCGCCCGCCATGAGCTGCTTCATGCCCTGGGACTTGGAGCCCGGGTTATCCGAGCCGTAGCCCTCCAGCAGATTAACCACGCCCCATACGCCAAGGCCAGCGCCGAGAGCAATAACGAGGGTCTGTAAAGTGTCGATTGCAGATGAGAAAAATGCCATATAAGCCTCCATTTCTCCGGGATTTTTCCGGTAACAAAAAAGCCGCCCATACAGGCGGCAGGTTACAAACTTCGGGACACTTTGTCTCGAAGCGTTTATGCAAAGGCGTCTGGATCGTCGATGTCATCATAGTTGAGGATGTCCTCGTCCTCTTCCGTGAGTGCATCGTCCGGCACAGCCACCTCATACATCGTACACACCTCGTTCAGCCCGGGCCGCCTGCGGCGGTTAATGAGCCTGTCGAGGTCAAAAGCGTTTTTCTGTTTATCGGCCTCCGCCGTATAACGGTAGTTCGGATGCCGTTTCAGATCATACTTGGGAGAGAAAAACGGGGGCAGACCCCGAAGCTGCAAAATACATTTGTCTCCCGGCATGGTTGCAAGTTCGGCTGGGGTCATCAGTTCCCGGCCCAGCCGCTGGGTATTTTGACTGTAGCTTTCCGACTGGCCACGGGAGCGGCTGTCGGTCTGCATACTGATTGTGGCTTTTCCCAACCAGTTCTCGGAGATTTCCTTGATGGTGCTGGCTTCGCGGCCACCGAGGAACACCACGCTGTCCATGTTGCCGAGGATTGTCTCAGCGTGTTTATCGTAAATGGCCTTGCACTGTGCCAACTGTTGATACAGCAGGCAAAGACTCACCTCGCGGGAGCGGATAACCGCGACCAGCTTTTCGAGCTGGGGCACCTGTCCCGTGTTGGCTGCCTCGTCCCACAGCACTCGTACATGGTGCGGCAGGCGGCCACCGTGAACATTGTCCGCCCGTTCACACAGGAGGTTGAACATCTGCGAAAAAGCAAGCGCCACTAAAAAGTTGTAGGTCTGCGTGGTATCGGAAATGATGAAGAATACCGCTGTTTTCCGATCTCCGATGCGGTCAAGCTCCAATTCGTCATAGGCCATGACTTCACGAAGCTGCGGGATGTCAAAGGGAGCCAGCCGCGCACCGCAGGAAATTAAAATGCTTTTTGCCGTCTTGCCGCTGGCCAATTTGTACTTTTTATACTGTTTGACCGCGAAGCAATCCGGCTTGCGCTTTTCAAGCCCGGCAAACATATAGTCCACCGCGTTCATAAAATCCTCGTCATCCTCCTTGACCTCCATGCCGGAAATCATATCCACAAGGGTATTCATGTTCCGATCCTCGGCAGGCCCCTCGAAAATGATGTAGGCAATCAGGGCGCAGTACAAAAGCGTTTCCGATTTTGTCCAGAATGGATCGCCTTCCTTGCCTTCGCCCTTGGTGTTGGAAATCAGGGCATCCACGAATTTCAGAATATCGGCCTCGTTGCGGATATACGCCAGCGGGTTATAGTGCATGGATTTTGAAAAATCTATGCTGTTGAATACCTTGATTTTGTACCCGCGTTTTTGCAGGAAAGCTCCGACCTGTCCCAGCACACCGCCTTTGGGATCGACCACCACATAAGAGGAATGAGCCTGTAAAAGCTGGGGCGTAAGCCAGAAGCGGGTTTTGCCGGAGCCGGACGAGCCGATAATACAGCAATTCAGGTTTCGGGCATTCGCGGGGATTTTCGGGCGGGTGTTCATCGTGAGAAACTCCGTCCCGGTCAAAATCACGTTGTTTTCAAACCTTGGATCAACAAACGGTTTGATGTCTTTTTCCGTTCCCCACCGGGCGCTGCCGTATTCTGCATCCCGCCGAAACTTCTTAGCGTTCTTGCTTTTGAAATAGATCAGCAGCCGGAAACCAACGGCTCCTACAATACCGACAAGCCAATCCAGCGGAGCAAGACCGGGTGCAAAGTCAGCAAAGGCCGGGCCAATCGTCTGGCCCAGCCCGATGAGCTTATGTGCAAAATCGTTACCCGCCGCCAGCCGGTAGGCTGTCCCCAGCTTGAGGAACGCCCACAGGATGAACAGATAGGGAATGTTCGGAATGAGATATTTTCTGATCTTATCTGTCCTCATGGGCCACCTCCTTTGCACGTTCTTTCTGCTTCGGCTTTTCTTTGGAAAGCTGATCTGCCGCCTGTTGCAGTTGTTCCCGGATGGGAACACGGTTCGATTTTGCTTTGCTTAACACCTTCCGGGAATACTCAGAAAAGCAGGCGGTCATTGCGTCTGCCTGTCCAGCCTTGAAAAACAGCAGGTATTTGTCCGGCCCGGTTTTATAGAACGCATAGTCTACATTCCATTTCCGGGCCACGCGGTCAAAGGACTTGGCATCCCCGGATAGCTCAATGCTGTTTGTGGCTGTGCCGTGGGCCATGAGCTTTCGCACACTTTGTTTGCCATGCGGTACTTGCCGCCCACGGTATGCCTTGCGGATCTTCCGACCCACCATGCCCAGCACATACGCCAGTCCCCGCGCCGTCAGCTTGGTCGTTTTTACAGATATGGCTATCGTGCGCCGGGAAATATCTTCATCAATCAGTTACACCGCCTCCTTCCTTGGGACAATTTGTCTCGAAGTGCCATCACCGATCCCCACGGTCTTTTTTCTGCATTTGACGGTAGCCCTCCAAAGAAGAACTGTCTATGATTTCCTGATAAGCGGCCATTTGCTCCCGGATAGAGAGCTTCGGGAAAGAGAATACCTTATGTTCCTTGGGAATATCCTGCAAGCCGTGATACACTTCCACGAAATGATCGCTTTCTTTGACAACATAGCCGCCCGGGGCAAAATGGCCGTTTTCGTGGATGCAGGCATCCCGGCCATACGCCTCATAATCGAAATACGGTTTTACCTGATCCGGCACATCCAACATTTCCAGATCGTCCACATAAATACGCCCCAGCGTTTCCTCATCGGATACGCCGGGGTAAAAGCCGTAACAGTCCAGATTTTGTGTCAGATTGATGATGTCCCGCACCGAAGAACAGTGATCGCCGCTGTCGAGGACGGCCTCCAGTGTTTCCAGCTCCGATGAGGTAAGCTCGGAAAGCAGGCAGGCCAGATGATTAAGCTCGTCCAGATTTTCATACTCGCTCAAATGGTCATAGAGCCCCAGCACATCCCCATCGAAAGAGGTAATAAAAATTTCCTGATAGCGGACGCCATCCACGCCGATCCGTTTCAAGAGAGCCTCCACCTCCTGGGCGGTTGTGGGAAATTTCAGTGTTTCACCCACAAGCTGGCCCTCGCTGTACTTCCCCGCGTTGGTAACGTAGGCTTCAAACAGGGTTGCCATTAGCGGCGGCCCTGTCCCTTGACGGTCAGGATGCCCTCAAGGGTTGTTGCCGTAATTCCCAGCCGCTGGACCACGGCGATGTCATTTTTCATGGCTTCGGTCATACTGTGCCCGCAGACAACCAGCACATGAGAACGGCGGAGCAAGTCACGGCTCATGTCGATGCCGCTTTTATGCTCCTCGGGAACAGCATCGTTGAGAAACAGGGGCAAGTACAAAGGCGGACAAATAGGAGAAAAGCCTGCCTCATACACGGTGCGGCAATACTGCGCCGCCAGTTCTGCGTTTTCACTATCGCCACCGAGCCATGCAGCGGTGATATAAGCAAGGGGTCGTTTCATCGTTCATACCTCCGATATTTTAATAAGAAAGTTCAACCCAAACCCCACGCCCTTTCCCAGTCTTGGGAAAGGGGGCGGCTCTGGAGGATATACCCCCGCCGCTTGCCGGGGAAATAGCACAGCCGGGGCAGACCGTCAAGGGCGAGCCGCCGAAAACGGCGGTGCGCTGCACCCTTGACGGCCCACTCCCGGCTGTACTAAAAAACAGGCGGCGACGGGGGATATATACCACCAGAGCCTCTGCGCGAGGGCGGGGCCCTCGGGACAAAGTGTCTCGAAGTTGTTACTTGTCAAGTTCCTGCTTTTTCGGGGCTTTTGCCAGCTCCGGCGGCTGTTTTTCTTTCCAGTCATCCAGCAGGGACATAATCTGTTCTTTCATTTTGGCGGGAGTGACCTCCTTGCCAAAATACTTTTCCAGTTCCGCAGTAGAAATAATCACGCCTCGATCCTCCTTTTTCTGTTCTGATAAGATACCGTCAATGACATCGCCGTTAAGCTTGCCTTCCTTATCCAGCTCCCGAAGCCGTTTAGCCTGGGCCAGCGAGGGCGAAGCCTGCTCCCCGTCAATGGAAACAGCAATAAGCCTCTGATTTTTCGGTTTGATGTAGGAAAGCTCCACGGCAGGCATGAAGCCCATCTTTTTATCGTCTACCTTATCCAGAAGCTCCGGCACAAGGGAGTTGAGCCGCAAGTAGCGCATGACCTTTTTATAGTTCATATCATGCGCCTCGCCCACAATCTCAACCGAGCGTTTTCCGACATCGCCTTCCGCAACGCCTTTCAGCCGCCCGCCCTGATGCTTGATGTCCTCAACTTCGAGTTCCAGCAGCGCGGCCAATTCGCTGGGGAGCATCCCGTCACGCTGCTTGTTGCTGTCCTTCATGGCCTGAACCGCTTCGTGGTCGGTCATTTCACGGACGATAAAGGGCATTTCATCCAACCCGGCCAGCTCGCTACCGTGGGTGCGGCGATGGCCCGCTACAATTTCGTAGCCGTTTCCGTCTTTCTCCGGGCGGGCAAGACCGGGAACCATTACACCGTTTACGCGGATAGAAGCAACGATTTCCTGCATCTTCGCATCGTCCCGTACCTTAAAGGGGTGCGGACGGAATGTGTGAAACGGATGAACCTCGGAAAGTTTCAGATAAACCAGCTTGCCTTCCTCAACCGGGCGGGGCGGTGTAGTCGGCTCGGGAGCCGTCTGTTCCACAGCGGCAGTTTCCTTCAGTGCCGTATCCTGTGCGGGCTTAATGGGCTCCTTGGCATCCGGGGCCTTTCCGTCACTTCGGGACACTTTGTCTCGTTTGGACGGCTTGGGCTTGTCAGGAGCCGCCTTATACGCCTTGGGTGGGCGGCCCTTGCGGGCCCCAGCCGATTTCTCCGCTTTCTGATTTTCAGTCGCAGCCTTTTCCGCTTTCGGCGGACGGCCACGGCGCGGCTTTTTCGGCTCCTCCGTATTGGCGGGCTGCGGTGTTTCTCCGGGGGCTGCCGCCTCCGGCGTTTCGGGCGTTTCCGCCTTTTCGACTTCGGCGCGGGCGTTCTGCCTCTTTTCCGCCATAAGTTCATTGATTTTGTCAAAGGACACAACCACATCGCCGGACTCAGGTATGGCAGGCCCGGTCTGTTCCTGCTGGGGCTCAGACGCTGCGGCCTGTTCGGGTGTAATGATAGGCTCGGCGGCCTCCGGGGAAATATTCTCCGCAGGGCCAGTATTCAATTTTTCATCGGCCATTTACGATCCTCCTTTTCGTTAAAGTTGCACAAATTTGAACGCTAAAATTTTGTAGTTATTTTTGTGCCTCCTTTCCGTCTATCCACGCAAAAAAGCCGCCCGTTTTTTATGCCGGACGGCTTTTTGCGTAATGTGATAGATCAAATATTATTTTTTCTGGTTTGTAGGCTCCGAAAAGCCTTGTATTTACAGTGTTCCTAATAGGAAGTAATCATAAGGTATATAACGATAATTCGCCCTCATATCTCTTGTACAATCTGGTGGCGGAACAAAGCTACCCTTTTCATCAAATCCAAAGAAAGGATACTTCTTTTGCAATTTATCTTTTGCATGAATCACCCTACTCCGATATAAAAACTTTCCACCAGGTGAAATAATTCGTTCTGGATTTGTATCTATATCCTCAAGCATCTTCAATACACTATTATCTATAGGATTTCTGTTGTGGTACTGAATTTCGTCAATAAACTCTTTGAGTTTATTAGAAACATATATATTGTCTTTAGTCATATCGATGCACCTTAGATATCTATTACGCTTCTAGTCGATTATCTCTACATGGGCTACTGATTTTCAGTATTTCTCTGCATTCTTAGCCACATTCTCATGTGTTGCCTACTGCTCACCACGGAGAGGTGTGCAAAGCTTCGAGCAGCGTAGGCTGTACTTATGTACAGCCTATATACACCAAAACTTTTTTTATTGAGAGTGATTTTAGTAAGCACTCTATTTTTAACGATGCAAATTAAGTATCCTCTTTTTTCAATTTCAACAATGGAGCACAAGCAATTACCGTTGACAGTAATGTAACAGGTGCCATATATCCATTAGAAAAGAACCAATTCCAAAAGTCCGGAAACAAACTCATTCTGGCAAGTGTAGCTTCATCGACATAACCATAAAACAACAAATGACCCGTCCTCAAATCATAGTTCATACCAAGCGTATTTTTAGGTGATTTTAGCTCAACCTCTTGATATTGCAAATCATACTCATTCGATGTTGGAGTATATGCGATAGAAAGTTTTCCACTTGCCCCATATTTAACTGAGTTCAATCTACTTGAACTAATCTCTTCAAAATTGGCACCTTGAACATCAAAAGCAGATATTGATTCTATTGTAACACTATACGACACCAAACTATAACCTATATTTATAGCACTCTGATACTTATTTTCTTCAACTACAGTATTCGCTTTGTCTTTTAGTTCTTTCAACTCCTGTATTCTCTCTGTCAAGTTCTCTGAAAAAAGAGTCAAAGGTGTTTCAGTCGAAAGCAATTGACTTTTTCCAGTCGATGAATCCATGAGAGTCACAGTTGCATCTTGAATCTTCAGATTTGTCATACCAGAAAAGGATGCCAAAACTTTTTTTGCTGTAAAGGACTGTTGCTTCAAATCTGAGAATGAAACATCAATCAAGTTAGTATCGTATGTTTTCCCGTCAAATTGTATTGATAGATTCTTGTTTTTTTCCGGCGTTATTTCTATATAGCTTCCTTTTTGATACGAAACAACATTCAAACTAAGTTCAGACAAATCTATTCGTAATTGCCTAGAACTTGTAATACAAAAATATGATAAAACTGTGTCGCTTCGGCTTTTAGTACTAAGATGCAGTTCTTTTGCTTTTCCGCTTATATTTGCTAGTCTTGTTTCATATGGATATGCATCATCGGAAGGAATTTCCAATTCTGAATGAACATAAGCTGTTGATGGTCTAATTTTGAAAATGAAACATGTTAGTACTAACACAAGAATAAATGAACGCACTAGGCTCTGACATAATTTTCCCATATTTGTACGGAAGAATCCACACACAAATTTATATACCTTTTTTAATAAATATTCCACTACATTCATAGTTTATAAACCCCAGTTTATCACAACAAATTATGTATTCCAATTGTTTTCTTCTATAATTTTGAGCTGGAGGTAAAATCAAAATGAAAAGTAAATACGATTGGTTCGACGATAACTGGAATCCGGATGTCAAACTATCCACCATCATCCATGAGCTTCTTCTATCCCCTACCTACCGCTGGCCTATGCGCATTACCGAAGTTCACATTTATAAGGATGAGTCCACATGCGCACAGTGTCCTCGCTGCAAAGGTAGCATCGAATATGAGTATCAATTTTTCTGCGGCAGGTGCTGGCAGCGTCTGGACTGGTTCAGATTCGAGGATGCAAGGGAAATATACATCGGGTGGAGCGGGCCTAAGGACGATGAAGAAGATGATGAGGTAGACTGAGAGCAACGATTTCCCGTGGCCCCCATAGTGGGGTTGTTAAACTCAGTATATCACAGATCCGAGAGCAAGTCAGCCCTGTAGTGAAGTTTTTCTGACATTTTTTGAAGCTGTCCTTCGTCAAGGTAGTTTGCATTATTTATGACAAATCGGGTAATCCAAACAGCTTGCACATTAATGGAAGTCGATTGAATATAAGGTAAGCGGTCAATAATCCCTCGGATACAAGTGAACACTCCGTTGCGAGATAATAGATTTTAAGATGTCTCAGAAATCTAAGAAGTCCTAGAAGTCTAAGAAGTCTTAGATTGTCGCATGAGATCTATTAGAAGTCTCAAGCACCATGCGTTTATCAAACAGTTCAACCTTCCAGCACATTTTCAGTTTGATGTTGCCGTCGGATGAACTTATATTCTTATAAGCCTAAAACCCGTAATGAACGGTGCATTATGCACTGTCCATCACGGGTTTTTCGTATTATTTCAGTTTTTCGAGAATTTCATCGGCACTCATGCCTCCGGCAAGCAGCTTTTTCAGAACGGATTTTGCCTTTTTTGCTTCTTCCGCAGATTTGGCGTCTGCCTTTGCTTTTTTTGCTTCCAGTTTGACAATTCCTTATCGATGGTTTTTCAGTGAGAGCTCTTCTTTGTAATTTTAAGGCTGCTTTTTCCATCATAAATATAAAAAGGATATTGTTCCCCAATGTAAATATCAACTCCATGATTCACATAGAATTGTCCCATATTTGCTCCTGTCTCCGCAAATACAATCAATTTTGTTTTATATTTTTCGCATACGCGAATAATATCATCTATACTTTTGGTCGTCAGTGTCATTCCTGTAACAACAGCCAAATCAGCTTCCTTTAAACGCTGAATCGTTTCTTTTCCTGTATATATATCGGCTTTTCCGAATAATTTCTTCCCTATAATATTCGGATCAAAATCGGTTCCTATGACAGAAGTTTTTTCTTCAAGAAATGCCCTTATAATATCTCCTACAACTCCAACATTCACAACTTTTTTCGATTCCAAGTTACCCAAGAGTTTTTTTGCCTCATTGACAATCAACGCACTTCTTTCATGTAATTTATCTTCCGATTTTCCTTCAAGTTCAATCGTTTCTGATGGATTTTTTGTTTCTATACAATTAGCAAGAGAATCCAAACATGCAACCTGCACTGCAACATCCGTAATACTTTTTGACAAGCAATCCCTTCCTATCAGACATTTCAGTTCTTCTGCACTATAATTCGTATGCGTGCTATATGCGCATCCTTGTCCATATAGTGTTTGCACAACTATAAACTTGTATTGAAAGACTCTCCCATTTCCTACTGGATTATAAAGACAATCTGTCGCCCAAATCCCAGTGATTTTACGTTCATCCGGCTTTGTGTTCTCTAATGAAATAGCTCTTAGTTTTTTCAAACTATCCATTTTAAACCCCTTAAATAATTATTTCACGTGGCTCACTATGACTACAAAATTTCAGCATACTCATTGAATACCCATATGCGCCTGCATTTTCAAATATTACCATATCACCTACTTCTAACCGTTCCATTAGATAGTCTTTGTAATATTGATCTAACGGTGTGCACAAATTTCCTACAACAGTAACCTTCTCTCTCTCTCCACCTACTAGCCCTAATTTTCTCAACATATGAAACTCGCTAGTAAATATTGGTCTAAAAAAGCCATTCATTCCAGCCGAGAGCACAATATACTTTGTATTTCCATCATCTTTTATATCATTAACTCTGGAAACAAAGACTCCCGCATTGGCTACTAAATATCTTCCCAACTCCAGATTACAAATAACACCTTTTTTTGAAAGTTCATAGACTCCTTCTGAAATTTTATTGTCAATAATTTTCATCAAATCCAATGGCTCTTCATTTTTATATGGAATGCCAAATCCTCCTCCGATATTTACAAACTCTAAATCCAACATTTTTAACGTTTTTCTCGCGCACTCAAGAATTTGATAAATATTTTGTTTGATAACATTCTCAGACAATATCTGGCTTCCAAAATAAACATGTATTCCTACAATATTAACCATACAGGTTGAGCATATTTCTATAGCCTTTATAAGTTGTTCTAATCGAATACCGAATTTTGTCGGAATTCCGCTCATAATTTCAAACGCATTATTTTTTATGTCTGCATTTTCTACATTAATACGGATACCGATATCTAGCTCAGTTTTACGCTCTTTTGCGATTTCACATATTCGTTCGACCTCACCAATAGAATCTGCAATTATAATACATCTGTCTATACTTTCAGTTATATCTTTTTCCGATTTACCTGGCGATGAATAAAAAATCTGTTGTGCAATAAATCCACATTTATATGCAATATCAACTTCTTCTTTAGATGCCGCATCAATCCCAATTCCCATTCTCTTTATTGTCTGGAGTATACTAATATTAGGATTCGCTTTCATCGAATACAGCACATTGAATTTTTCAAATGTTTTTTGAACATTCGAGCAATTTCGTTCAACTATTTTCAAATCATATACATATGCTGAATCTGGATAGTCTTCCCTTTTTAGTGCATATAACACCTTTTCGTCAAAACTGTTCATAAATCCATTTTCCCTATCCAGTCAGCAATCATTCCCGCAAGCTGTGCCTCACAATCCTTATATCCATGATTTGCCCCATGAACTACTCTTAATTCAAAGCCGTTCCCTAACACCTCACTATACATTTTTCCAATTTCTTCCATATCTTGCAAAACAAAATCACCGTCGTCCCCAAATAACAGCAACATTGGTGTTTGTATGTTTTTCAAATCACAACCAATCAAACTTCCTTTACGATATGGGAACATATCTAACGGGGAGCCATCCTTAAAATTTTCAAAAAATGTTTTCGCCGCCAGTAAATAGTCAAAAAAAGTTCCTATCGGCATCAATTCCATTTCATTCTTATTTGCAATTTTCTCCTCTGCCATTTTCATTGACTCATGTCTTTTTTCCGAATCTATTTCTTCCTCATAGATGCCAATATCATCACACGGAGAAATAAGGATCACTCCTCTAATTTTTTCTTTTTCTTCCAAGGACAATTTCATCTTATTATACGCATAAACTATCTTATTTGCACCAGAACTATGCCCTTGTAAGACTATACTCTCATACCCATTTTCAAGTGCCCAGTGAACAACGCCTTCAATATCATATACGCACTCAACAAAGTTTTCATATGCAGCTCCTGCGCTAAAATACTCCACTCCATTTTCAGATTTTTTTTCACAATCGGCAATATAATCATGTCCTCGATTATTAAAGCAAAGAAAATCAATATCGTTTTCTTCACATTTCAATGCGATTGGCTCAATAAATGTGTTCTCATAAAAGTTCCCAGCCATTCCATGAACATGGATGACTATATGTTTTCCCTTATTTCCATACAATAATGCCTTCATTTTCGTTCCGTCCGAGGCCATAACGTCTAAAGTATTAACCAGCATAACCTTTCCTCCTTATTAGTGTTGTTTATAATACCGTTCCCATATTTTTTATCTTCAAATACTTTTTGTTATACTGTTCAATATGGGCTCGATTCATTGATACCCGTACGCCATTTTTTTCAAATATTAAAAGTGCTTGATTATCTACAATCATAAAATCCTCATATGTACCACCCATTCCTTTTTTGTACTCTGTATATGTAACGCCAATTCCAGCTTTACATTGCTCATCAATCGCTTCTTTTAAGATTTCTCTTGTTTCTTTAGTACAAACAAAAACTCTTTCAATCATGACTTTTTGCTTTTTTATTGCGTCAATATTTGCTCTAAACACCTCTTCGCCTTCGCTATTTATCCAAAAATCATTATCATCAATATCAAGACTAACTGCACATATTTTTTTCTTTGAATCCATCATCATTTTTGCAATCAGTTCGGTTGCCTTATCTCTATCAAACCTTATGTATTCTTGTGTTCTTTTTTTCACAAATTCACTTATTTCATCGATTTTTCTTTCTATCTCACTTTGCAATATATCACAGCAGCAATTTCGATAAAATCCATTTAGATTTTCCAAAAGTGGTACTACACTTCTATTTTTTTCATTCACATGACAGATTTCCAGTGTAAGCCCCTGATATTTTATCAGATTCATATTATGGTCTATGTCATATACATATCGTTCAACCTTTTTTAGATTTCTTTGTTTTACTTCATCTTTATCTTTTATTAACAGAGAAAATTGACTACTCCAATATATATTAAAATGGCTTTGTAATCTCTGTGCAATTTCTTTCCCTTTTACAACCATTCCCCAACTAAAATTGCACGGTGAAGACATATCATCAGAAAATCCAATAAAAACATACTCTTGATTCACTATCATATAGTCCATAAAAGGCGCGATTGGAAGTCCGACCATAGCACTTACAGTAAAGTTGTAATTGCTTTTAAATTTTCCAATGCGCTCACACAACTCACAATAATCTTGCTCTGACGTTATATGTACAAGTTGCCGCACTACGAATTGTCCATTTTGAACACGTTCATTCCACGTCTTCATAAAAGATTCTATATGACGATTTTCTCCTATTTCATATGAGATGTTATAATTTTTTTCAAAGCTTGTGACATCTATCTTTACTCCACTCGGCATTTTTAACAGAATCTGCGTTAAATATAAATAAAACTGCGTCTTATCTTTAAAGTATTTAATTTGCTTTGTATCATCCAATTTTTCAAGTGTAACATTTGTATTGTCTTCTATTTTCTTCACACTTCCGATTTCACTATTTTGTACGTCTGATATTCTTGTCAATTCCGGTTCTATATTTTCCTCCAATCGTTTTTTATCTGAAATTGTAACTAATCCCACCGTTGCAAATATAAGAACCAGTATTTTCATCCACCCATCACTTTGCACAAATACAAGCAATCCAAAAATATCCAGTATTGCCAAAATCATAACTGCAATATAGAGTACCTCAAAAATCACGTCCAACAACGCTCTCATGGACTTTTTGATTTTTTCCATCCTACTATTTCACCCTCTATTGTTTTCACTAGTATGCTTCTCACTAAAAAAGCCCTGCAATCTTAATTTTCGTACAGCTACGTAAATCAAGCTAGCAGAGCCATTTCTTCATGAGTATTTCCTATTTTAAACTCACAAGTGCCACCTTGATCATATGAGTTCTCGTCAGGATACAGACAGACTTATTAACTTCCCTATATATAAATTATATCATAACCTTCGCGCAGCAACCTTTCGTTATAGCGAAATATTCATCTCTAAATAAGTGCATATACTATACTTTTTCTTCATATTGTTCAAGCATCTCCATGTAAAATGACAGCATTTGTTTCTTTTTCTTGGATATTTTCCGATAGGAACTAATTATTTTTTCTTCCTCCTTTAGCGGCTCCGCCTTTTCAGCAAACAAATCAGTTATTGAAATTGAAAGAGCTTCGCATATCAATAGCAATGTATAAACATACGGTTTCGTATTTCCTTTAAGTAAATTGCTCAGGCTTGATGTCGATAACCCTGTGGCTTTTGCTAACGCATATACTGTCATCTTTTTTTCTTTGCAGTACCTCTGCAATGTTGTAAGCATTTTTTGATATGTTTCGTTAACTTCATTGTCTTTATAGGTTGTTTCCTTGTCTTCCATAATCATTATTCCACAGTCACACTTTTTGCAAGATTTCGTGGTTTATCCACATCCAGCCCCTTGGCAACGGATACATAGTAGCCCAGCAGCTGCAGCGGGATCACAGCCAGACTGCCAACAAAGTACTCGTCCACCTTCGGCACATAGACTGTAAAGTTCACCTGATCTTCCGTCTCATACTTTCCGTAAGTGGTCATACCAATCAGATATGCGCCGCGGCTCTTGCATTCCAACATATTGCTGATGGTCTTTTCGTACAGTTCACTCTGTGTCAGTACGCCGATGACGAGTGTTCCCTGCTCAATGAGGCTGATCGTGCCGTGCTTCAGCTCGCCCGCAACGTATGCCTCGGAGTGGATGTAGCTGATCTCTTTCAGCTTCAGGCTCCCTTCCAGGCAAACCGCATAGTCAATGCCGCGACCCACGAGGAACACATCGTGTGCATTAGCATACTTTGCTGCAAACCACTGAATGCGCTCTTTGTCTTCTAGAATCTACTGCATCTTCTCCGGAATGGTCAGCAGCTCAGAGATATAATAACTGTACTGCTCTTCCGTAATCTTCTCTCTGACCTTTGCAAACTCAACAGCCAAGCAATACATCGCAGCCAGCTGTGCGCTGTAAGCCTTTGTTGTAGCGATCGAGATTTCTGGGCCAGCGAGGGTGTAGAACACCTTGTCCGCTTCGCGGGCAATGCTACTGCCCACCATGTTGACAACAGCCAATGTGAACACCAAAACTATGACCAAATACTTTCTGTACCTCAGCTTCACTGGCCAAAACCCACTATGTAACTCTGCAACTCCGCCGTCTATATAGACGTTGCCTGCTGCTCACCACGGAGAGGTGTGTGATTATTACGAGCAGCGTAAGGAGCTACCGCTCCCATTATATCACAAGTCTGCAAATAAATCAGCCTTATACAAACCATCCGCCAGCATTTTCTTGAAGCTGTCTTTCACTGCTGCAACGTCTTCATGGTAGGTCATGCCATACCAGGTGTCGTTGGTCTTCAGGACCTTTACGGACAGCTTTCCCTGCTCCAGCAGCTCACCGATGAAGATTGGGATCAGATACTCGGCTTTCTGAGGATTGCTCGGTACTTCTTTCTCGAAAAACTCCTTGAAACCATTTTCCAGCACATCCAGAAAATCAGGAGTCAAGCCCCACATATTCATGGATACCAGAGAGTTCACATCCACAACTATGCCGTCTGTCTCTGCTCCACCTGCAGTCTTCACGATGTTCTTGGTCTCCACAACCTCAGTCAAGTTGTTATCCTCGTCCATCTTGCAGATACCACGGGTCACACCGCCATTATCAGACAGGGTGTTCTTCAGCACAAAGCCTGCCATACAGGACTTGCCGCCATTCACAAGATATTCATGGACAGCCTTAAAGCCTTCCTTGCCATAGTAATCATCTGCATTGATGACGATGAACGGAGTTTTAATTACGTCCTTCGCTGCAAGCACAGCCTGACCAGTTCCCCACGGCTTTGTACGACCTGCCGGAAGTTCTCCCGGAATATCGTTGATATTCTGGAAAGCGTAGTCTACAGTTACATTGCGAGAAGAACAAATAGAGGCAATACGATCACCAATAACCTCCTTGAACTCCTTCTCAATATCCTTGCGGATGATAAAGACTACATGGTTGAAACCAGCCTTAATCGCATCATGGATCGAGTAGTCCATGATGATATGGTTTGCATCATCGACTGGCTCCAACTGCTTAATTCCCGTTCCGAAGCGGCTACCAATTCCGGCTGCCATGATAAGTAATGTTGTGTTCATCTCTTTCTCTTTTCTTTTTTAATTAAACAATCCACTTTCCAATCAGAGGTATCTTTTTGATTACAACATCAACAAAATAAGCGCAAACGAAAATCAGAATAGCAATTGGTATTGACGCAAACGGATATCTAAAATTTGTTGCAACCATATTGTTGCTTGAGATAACGTAGTTTAAGAGATATGGTAATATTATTTACTTCAATCAATTTTCATTCCAGCCTTTATCCAATTATCGAAATCTATCTTAATAATATCAGCCGTGTAATAATCACCCTCTCCTTCATCCTTATGGTATGTAAACCATTCTTTTGGTTTTCTATCAGGATTATTTTTTACCAATTTATCAATCATATTGTTATAACTACAGGTACCCATAACAATAGCTGGATTCCCATCTTTATTTCCGTGGTCCGCATAATGACACGCTCTTGACACAGCCTTACCAATCCATATCTTACTATTAATTCCTACACCTTTGCGTCCCGCCTTAACTACTAATTCTTGAGCCGTTGACATTCCAATCCCAACTTTTATCTCAGGCAAATTATGTTCTCTAAATAGCTGATTAAGCATTTTCATGAAAGTATTTACATAAAAACACTTATTTGCAGTTTCATATACATCCGCCTGCTTTGGATTAGTATACACTGCATATACACAATCCCCTCGCATGCCAATTTCTCGAAGATTATCATCATCTCTCAAAATCTCAATAATTTCCGAGGAAAAGCTTCGGAATACCTTAGCTAATTTCTCCTTATCTTCATCCGCGCATAATTCCGTCGAATCACGCATATCCACAAAAATAGCACTTACCCAACTATAATAACCATTTGTAAACGTAAAATCATCATCATTTGGAAGTTTGTCTTGTTCCACAACTTCCATATCGTTGTCCAAAATTTCTTCTAAACGTTGTTTGCCCGCTTTATAATCATAATCTGCCATTACTTTCTACCCTCAGTACAAATAGATTCCAATTAGAAACATCACTACAAGTGCAATGAAGCCAATTATCGTCCACTTAATTCCTTTATTGTAGTTCACGTGCTTTTCATTTGCAATTTTTGAATTTATGTAAATTTGAGAAAGAAGATCATTCAGATACTCTTCTTTTGTCATGTTCAATACATCATTTTGGAAAACCTGATAAGAAGCCTTATCACTTATTTTTCCAAAGAATAGTACCGAATCTGTTATCAAATCAGGTTCATTGTAAACATTGGAATTGATTCTTGCAACTAATGTAAAAATCAGTCGTGCAATTCCATCGCACAACATAAATGTTGCTATCCCAAGAAATCCAATATATAAGATCGTACAGAAATTTGCAGGCGGCATAATATTTTGCAACACATTATACATTTCTGCCATTCCGTCATTTGTAAAAATAATTGTCAGCAGAACTCCTACCAACGCAAGCACTATGCCTGCTTTTGAATCACAGCTATTTATCCAGGCATTTATTCTATCTAATGACGCTTTCGCCTCTTCTATTTGTTCATCAACATCCAGTGTATCTACTATCGTTGTTCCCGCCATTATAGAAATTCCTTTCTTACACTTTTAATGATTCGACTTATTTCACCGATGGTCATATCACAATCCTATCCAAAACAATCTACTTTACCTGCCAATCACCACAACATCGTTAGAAAAATATATCAGGCAATACCTGAATACTGTGAATGCTAAAATATGCTTGAGCCACTTATCTGTAACACACTGAATACTCGTAACCATCAATAAATCATATCTTCCTAAGGGTAAAATAGCAGGAAATCACAGGAGAGTAAAATAAAGCTGCCAAAAGATTCTCAAAGGCTTAAAATGTTTGCAACTTTGCACACCATATTTAGGGAAGAAAGCGCTTATCTGTTCTGCCAAATAGGCGGTGCTATTACAGCCATACTAACTACTTCATATCATAGAGTTATTGCATTACGCAACAAAAATCCAATGAATTCCCAAGCTTATACAGTGTTAAAACACTTGTACTCCCACCGAATGATACAGCTTGTTTATGCGATTCCGTACACCTTTTTATTATAGAACACAAGGACGAAACATGCTCATAATTGCATACAAAATCCTCATCAGTAAATAGTATTTCCCTAGCACCATTATCAATTAAATACTTAATCTCAATTTCGATTTTCTCATTCGAGAATGCTCTCCACTTTTCCCCACAGAATTTCCATGGCATAATACAAAACGAGCATTTATTCCACGGGCATCCACGACTAGTTTCCATCCGAACTAATCCGTCATTCTTTATCACATCATTTAATTTATGATGTATTGGCGGACACTTATCTTTCAATCCGCAAACCGTCCTTTTGGAACGATAAATCCCACCCGTTGGTTCATAATAGAAGCAAACATTAGGTGTTTTTTTCCTGCAAATCATTTCCTTCAACTGTGCTATTGTCTGAGCTACTACAGCCATACCAAGTATATCATAAATATTAGATTCTGCTTCTCCAGTATTGAAAATAACCTCAGGATAAAGGCAAGCAAGTTCATAGCCTGCACAAATTGCAAGAATCCCCCCAACAATCACTAATTTTCCTTCACATGTGTTAAGTAATGCCTGCATTTCAGAGAGCGAAGATATTTTTGTGGAAATCAAAACAATATCGTATTTTTTTATATCCACAATTTGACCTTTAAAAAAGTCCCTATACATAATAGTCACATTCGACTTATCAAACAACTCCGTAGGAAAGTGCTGTAACAAAACATCAACATTGATAGGTTCATTAATTTCATTCTGCGCATATTCCATATTAACGAAAAGAAGTTGTTTCTTTTCTGGTTCTATCATCGTAGCTGACTCCTCATCTGAATATCTTTATCTTTTATAACAGCCACAAACAAATCACACAGCTCGGTTGAAGTATGCGTTAAAGTATCTAAGCTTCCATCAACAAGATATATCCTCTTTAAGCAACTACCCACATCCATATATTCTTTTTCAGGGCAGTTGCGCGATTTCGGAAACGAATTGGACTGAATCCTCTCGCAACGTATCAAATAGTTCTTCATTCGTTCAAGGCATCTAACAGCATACCAATAATCCTCTTTTTCTATTGCTTTAAAAAACCTAGCCCTTTCAAAACCGAAAAGCGTTCCGTAATCCACAAAATGTTGTTTTTCCATCTCGCCTACAAGATAGCGACTATCGTCAGCACAATCAATTTGTCTTTGATATATTCCATTTGTATCTTTTAACACAATATTTGTAGACCGTATACTCATTTCATCGATTCTACTTTCAGATATTATAGATATATCATAATTTGTATTTTCATAATCAATGGCTTTAAATAAATATCCCCAGTTTTCCAAATAAAACGTCTCAGCAGCGTACAGTATACCTGGTATTTCTTCAAGAAAAAGTCGAAAGTTTTTTCTAAAGCTGTCAAAGTCATTATCGTTAATGACACAAAACAAATCATAATCCGAATTAATTTTGTAGCACCCTCTTGATCGGGATCCTCCTAACGCAACAGCTATTACTTTATCACTATCATTCAGCTTATTAATAACCTCACAATAACTCACACTTATTTCCCCACATATCTCCAAAACATCTTGCTATTACTAAATTTTGAGTATCCTGTTAAGCCTTGCCTATAAAATCTTTCAAAATTCATGTCACATGGTAGTTGAGTGCCATTTTCTTTCACATTGTCCCAATCTTGAGGCATTCCAGGCAAAGGAAGATAGCAATTATGTGTAATCAACACAGTTACGACTGGAATATCAAGTTTTAACACCTCATAGATTCTGTGCATTCCATCTCCAAGATATAATGAGTTATTCCGTTCTTCAATAACAGGTGGTGCAACCAAATGTGTGTCTCCATTATCATATTCGACAACATACGGATAGAACAGTGGAACATCATAACGAATGCACTTTCGTATGCTCTCTTTAGCAAATTCTAATCTACTGCTATACACATACTTACAGAGCGGTATAACTTCATTGATATCAACTTCTTTTATCTGCCAATTCGATGAGGTTGGAAATTGCGACTCAAAAGTTCCAACAAGCCATCGGATTTCCTCACCTGTACAACGTCTAAAAGTTAAAATGTTTCGCATTATTATATTCCTTATGAATATTTGTAAACATGGGGCCAATTGAAATATCGGATTATTGTATTGAAATACACCTAAAGACTATCTTCTAAAGAACTTTTCCAAACTTATTCCTTTATTTCTTTAGTTAGTTATAAATGTGCTATTTATTGCAAAGAACGTGATGCTTTAGCCGGAGATGTTCAGATGCACTCCGTTGCCTGCCGTCCGCCACGTAGAGGCAGCATTTTCGGACGGCGTAGCCATGCAAGGCATGGCATTTTTTGATGTTCTTACATTGACAGGTATTTTCACACGGTCATATAATATAGTTAATTATATGCAGACCAAAGGGCTTTCTGCTCGCCCTTTTGAATTCTTCTGATTTTAGAAAGTCATCCACATATAGACATCTTTTTGGCTTTGTTATGTCTTTTTCCAACCATCCATGGTGCGATTCTTATAATCACCTCATAAGCTATACTGCAGATAGCAAGTGTTATAGCCACAACGATTAACGCTAATTTGTTACTCCTTTTTCTTGCAAGAAATTAACTACAATTTCCGTTGTTTTATACGCCTGTTGCTTCATATCCGAATGAATATTTTTCAACCTATTTTTATAAGCATCATGATTTGCTTCCAGTTATCCACCTTACTAGACGATTCTACGTTGCTCCGGTATTTCGGGCCAACATTAGTAGGCGCGGCAATAGCAACAAAGTCTGCATCAGAGTATGCCTCCTTTGCGTCCAGTGTTGCCGTCAGATTCAGTTTTTTCTCTGCCAGATACTTTTCAATATACTCATCCTGAATAGGAGACTTTTTGTTGTTAATCAGTTTCACTTTCTCCGGGATAATATCCACAGCCGTAACATGATGATGCTGCGCCAGAAGAGTTGCAATAGAAAGTCCTACATAGCCCCCTGATGTCAAGATAGGGACAAAAAAATTCTCAAAAAAAGCAAAAAAATAAGCCCCACAAGGCTTTTCTGACAATTCTTTGAATCATCAGGGCCTTGTAGGGCTATCCGTTATCTTATGCTATTTTATTTTCACACTGCCTGTAATGGGGTGTTCTCCATTGTTTCCTTAAACTGCTCAACTGTCATCTTTGCTTTTGCCGCAGCACGCTCCAGCGGTAAATCACCCTCTCGAACAAGCTGAACCAGCATCCGAATCTCGCCAATTCCGATGCCTTCGATTCTGCCTTCCTGACGGCCTTCTTCACGGCCTTCGGCTCTTACGCCTTGACTAAGATTGCACACTTCAAGCACCTCTCTTTCCAGTTCTTCGCTCATTGCAACGCCAAACTCTTCTTCCAGAATCTTCTTTTTCTCCGAACCTGATCTTGTGGAAGATAACAGCACTTCCATAAATTTCAGGATACCCTTATGATTCTCCGTCCCTGGCTTGCCTAAACAAATCATTACGACACTCATCAAATCGTAGTTTTCGGTTTCTTCCTGCGCTTCTCCAATCAACTGTTCGGGTTTGATGGAGTACCGGGTAAGCGTATTTTCAAAACCATCTGACGGCTGAGTACAAATCCAGATGGAGTAGACCTTACGAATCTTCCCATATTCAGATTTTGTAAAAATCGGACCGTGCTGTGCAGAAATCATTCTGCTACAATAATAGATTGCCCGTTTCGTCAATGGGTATCCCGGCTTGAATTTTGTCTGTGCTTCCACATTGATAATCAGACGAATGACTTCTTCCTGTTCTGCACTGTCCGCAGATTTCGGTGCGATTGCGTCAAAGCGAACATCGTAGAACAATGTTCCCTCGGTCAGCGTAGAGTCCTCGTTGTTACTACCCTTGATTACATCTGTTGACTTTTTGGGTCTGTTCGTATCATCGACATGAACACCAACAGAGCCAACCTCCGGGGTTCCCTCGATGTATTTCTCAACAATATCATCTACGGTGCAATCGCTGTATTCATTCACACAGCCTTTCATGATCTGTGCCAGAATCTGTTTGTTTGCCAACAGCTTTTTCGCTGTTCTGTCATACCTCGAATCATACTCTGTCTGATCTATCGTGTGGGCAAGCTGATTTTCCACCGTGCCTTGTTTTTCCATCGGCATTCACTTCCTCGCAGTAGATTCAACAAGAGCGTAAACTCTCCTATCGTACTTCCATCTTACCATAATTCACCGCCCATATCAAGCAACCAACTGTAAACTTTCCTTGCACGGAGTTGTCCATATTATTGCATTCTTCGCCACTGTTATATCATAGGCAACTAATTATTTCAGAACCCACTAATGTGAGATTCACATTTCAGTCAGTACTCTCCCGTTTTCTATCTGCATCGCATCCGTTATCTTAAACGAAACAAGTCGCTGCTGTGGAAAAGCTCTTCCGATCAGCCGATAGGACATTTTCTTGTCCCACCCAGAATCCCCGTAAATCATGCGAACCAATGCCATACACTTGATTTCGCCGCTATTAGATTCGTCTGGTTTTCCCACACGATGCGCTCCTGATTCTTCTGCTCCACACGCCTGTACAGCTATCTGTTTCATTTTACGATTATACAGAAACCGATAGTGTGACGGCCATTCTAACGCTTCCAGCGTTTTTCTGAAGACCGTGATTCGTCCCTCTTCCTCGCAGAAACTCATGCCAAGTCCTGCCTGTTGCTCCGTTTTCTGTTCTGTTTTTTGCATATTGCTCACCTCCCACAAATGGACAGACCCTCCCCTTGTACAACCTGTCAATTAGTCCTTTCCAGCTTCAGGAGCAATCTTTCCTGTCAGAATCCCCATTGACACATACCCATCCATTTGCTTGACTTCAGATTCTTTCCGGTGTTCTTCCACAGGCACACCAAAAGTTCCCACAATATCATCCAGGTAAAATCCCTTTCGGCTGTTCACAGGTTTTGTTGACGCAGCATTATCCTGCGAATCGACTGCGTTCTTTTTTCTCTGTCCTTCATGAAAAATTTCTGGCACAAGCAGATCAAAAACATACAGAGTTTCACCCTCAAAGGTAATCCTGTACCCCAGCATTTTATATCGGCACTCGCTGTCCCATCCCATTTTCTGATAAACTAAAGTCGCAAATGGCTTGCAGGACATCTTCCGGCTTTTGCGCTTATCCGGTTTTGCCACGCACCAACGCAGAGCGTCCTTGTCATTTTCATCACACCCACGAACAACGATACGCTTCAAATCATTGTTGAACATGACATGAACGTAGACCACATCCTCCAGCCCTGTGATACAGGCTGTATTGAATGTGATACTATCTTTACGAATCACGATTGCCGGGTCACGCAGATGGGCAAACAATTCCTTTCGCACGACCTGGTAGCCATCATACGAAAAGGCACTTTCCAGTTCTTCCGCCCGTGCGTCTCTATCATCCTGCACAATCTGCTTCTCTGGCGGCATGATTGTTGTGTTTTCTTCATTCATCTATAATCAGTCCATCCTTCCATTATCTTCTCCGCTTCACGGAGCAACTCATTTAGACTTTCTGCCGTAAATATGTTCATTTCCTCTATCTCCGTCGCAGGACGAAATACATCCCAGTTTCCGGCATAATGCTCCTGCCGTAAGATACCCACCTGTGCTATACTTGTAATCGGCTGTCCAAATGTTCCAGCCCACTCTGGTGGAAAAATGTAAATCTTCTTTTTGACCGTTTCGCCCTCATCTTCTTCGGTGTTTTCCTTTGGAGGCAGAACGATTTCTTCCACCTTAATCATTTCAGGCTCATCAAATGCGAACAGCATCATTTTGTTATCGCCCTGCTCCAAAAACTGGCCACGGAACCGATAACGCAAATCCTCATCCCATTCCATAATGTCAAATAAAGTCTTTGCAAGTCCACGACAGCCCAAAGTGCTTGCACACCAACGTCCCTCTTTCAGTCTGCCCCAACGGATCGCGTTTGGATTATTCTTGTCACAGGGGCGAATGGCAATGCAGCGTTCAACAGAATTTAGCAGCAGCTCCACATATTCAACATTTTCAAACTTTTTCAAGCAAGCGGTGTTAAAGCGCAATCGTCCATTAGAAATCGTCATAGCCGGATTCTGCATAGTAGAAAAATACTGTACCCTGACTATTTCATAGCCCGTCAGATCAAGACGCTTTTTCACATCCGCAGTAACAGTGACATCCGGTTCTTTCATCACGCTTTCAGAGGCTTCCCTGTATTCTTCTGCCGAAAAACCTGTCCAATCCTTATCAAAAGGCACATATCCTCGCAAAATCCCATCTTCAACCACGCTCAACACGGGCAAGGGTCTGTTTTTCTTTGAATAATTGCGGGATGCCCGCAGATGATTGGCTGCATTAAAAACTTCTCTGGAAACAATGGCTTCATGGTGATTCTTCTGCCTGTACTGTGTCCGATCATTGTTGTTTTTCTTTGATTTATGCGTCAAAAAGTTCGGTGTAAAGGTCTTTCTTGCCAGTACATCACCACAATGGCGCTCATTTGCCAGAACACCTGCAAGTGTACCGGGATTCCACTCCACACGTCCCAACTTCGTCTTACGGCTATACTCCATCAAAAGAGTTGCAATCTCCGTAAGCGAATATCCATTCAGGTACAGGTAGTAAATCACCTTTACCGTCTGTGCTTCCTCCGGGTTAATTACAAGGTTGCCTTCCTCGTCTTTATCGTATCCAAGCAATGCAGGGGTCAGGAACAGGCCACGGCTGAACCGCCGATCAATCGACCAGTTCATAATGATAGATTTGGAATGCGATTCTTCCTCTGCCACAGATGCCAGAATCGTCAGAATCATGCGTCCATTGCTGTCCAGCGTATAGATATTATCTGCTTCAAATTTCACACCCACAGGCGGATTCAGATTTTTCAGAAGTTCAATCACAGAAAGGCAGTCAACGATATTTCGAGCAAAACGGGCAATGGATTTTGTAAGAACAAGGTCAATCTTGCCTGCCTTGCAGTCCTCAATCAACTGCTGCATCCCTTTTCGGTGTTCCAGAGATGTGCCGCTGATGCCCTCATCCGCATAGATTCCAACAAATACCCATCCCGGCTGTGCCTGAATATAATCCGTATAATAGTTTTTCTGAAGTTCATACGAAGAAGTCTGTTCATCATTATCCGTGGAAACACGGATATATGCTGCCACACGCCGAATCACAGAACTTGTTTCCAAATCCTCTATGATTTTGGCGGGAATGACTTCCAATTCCGATATATCTACGCCCTTATAGCGGTCTCTGATTTTTTGCTTACGGTCTACTGCTTCTACTTCACCGGTAATCATGTGCTTTTCCTCATTCTCCCGTATGGATGCTCCAATACCACTGTCGCATCTTCCGATAACTTCGGATACCGAGTTCTTTCTTCGTATTTTCTGCGGTTCTGCGGCTGATTCCTTCATCTTTCATCCGCATATAGATTTCTCTTGCTCTCATATCGCCATCAGAAAGCAACTTTTTTATCAGATATGCTGCCTTTTCTGTTTTTGACTCAAATTCCGGCACTTTCGGTTGTTCCGATGAAACGAATGTGCTCTTGCACTCCAACCATTGAAAACCCATCTCCGCTGTTATAGAAAACCGAATTTCTCCATCAGACGGAGCCAAACTGTTTTTTATCTGCCGAACAATACGAATATCTGTATCTTTCTGGTCACGCTCCACCTGCAAAACACTTCGCGCAGCAGCAACCACATCTATGCTGCCAAGGCTTCGGTACAAACCTTTCGTTCCCTCTTTCTTATTGAGATGACCAATCAGCACAATGGCACAATCATATACTGAAGCCCACATTCCGAGACGCTGCATCAGTTTTCTGGCTCTCCCTGCAATCTGGAGGTCAGAATCACTTCCTAAATACGCCTGAATCGGGTCTATAACTACAAGCCGTGGGCGAAATTCAATGATTGCCTGACGGATACGCTCATCATCCAGTGTTAGACCACTGTATGTTTCTTCATTGATAAAAGCTACTTTTCTACAATCTGCGCCACATCTTTCCAGTCTGGGTTTAATGGTATCTGATACTCCATCTTCCGAACACTGGTAGATAACCCTCTGCGGCGTCCCAACAGGCTTTCCATCCGGTGTTTTCCCACCCTTAGAAAGTTCCGCAATCAGATTCATCATCATGGTTGACTTTCCATCGCCGGGATCGCCTTGTAGCAATGTTATCTTTCCCACTGCAATGAATGGATACCACAACCAGTGAACAGAAGTTGCCTGCACATCACTATATAATGTAAGAATTCTTTTTTCTACCTTGTCCGCCATCGTCTTTCCTTCCTATTTGCAGTCTTTTCCTACCTCTATTATAAAGCATTCGTTGCGTTTTGACTGCTACCCATCAGGTAGCATGAGTTGCCTTTTGCTACCCAGTAGGTAGCAAAACAGCCTAAGACCACAGAGCAGCTAGCAGTGTGTCCCTTTGCGGTCTTAGAACCTTTGATATAGAGTTGCTCTGCCTACCATCATGCGAGATAATTGTACTGCCTTATGCGGGGAATCATAAGGAGAAAAGCACATGGCTACTGATTATAAAGCTTTGGGCAAGCGCATTTCAAATGCCCGAAAACAAGCTGGTATCACGCAAGAGGCCCTTGGAGAGCAGCTTAACATGACACGAAAACATATTAGCGTAATCGAATCCGCTATCAAACGCCCAAGTCTTGATGCACTGGTTGATATTGCCAATGCTCTTGACGTATCGACTGATGATTTGCTGGTAGATAGTTTGATGCACTCGACTTCAACCTCAAATTCCGAAATTCACCGTCTTCTCTTGGACTGCAATGAAATCGAACAGGAAATTCTCACTCGGATGGTAAGAGAGATGAAAGCCATACTGTACGGTTTGGGAATCTGATTTTGTAGCCCGCTGATCATATAACAAAAAAAAAGCCCGCATAAGACACAGCTGCACTTCGGATTACACCGGGGTGCTGTCTGTGGCTTATGCGGTCAAAGTCATTCCTACGGAATGAAATGCCCGCCTGATCGAGAAGATTTACGAATCCTCTCAACCAGACGGGCATTCTTTTTGCTCACCTTGCTGTTTCTATGCAGTTATGCGCCATACTTTTCCAATGCTCTCCGAATCACATCCTCACAGTTAAACTCAACTTTCATCGTCTGATCGTCATACAGATAAACCATGCTGACAAAAGCATCTACACATTCCTTGGTCAGACCGCCTATGTATGTTTTTTGACTTGCCTGCTTTGTCAGGTTGCGGATTTCTTCATCCAGTTCATCGGCACACTCCTGTTCTTCCTTTTCTGTCCGTATGTTATCCTGTAATGCAGCCAGCTTTTCCGAAAGAGCCTTTTTCTTTTCCATGTACGCATCCCGCAGCAGTACACCGTCCGCATACGATTCATATAGTTTGATCTGCTCCACCCGAATGGCTTCTGCTTGCTTTTCCAAGTCCTCAATATCCATGCAGCGCACCGTGATAGACTGCTTTTCTTGCATTCCCTGATTTACCACATCCAGCGCATAGAACACAGTTTTTATCGCACGAGCCACTTTTGCATTCACCGAATATTCTCTGTAATAGCCGCCGTAGCATTTAGAGAACTTTCCGGCTGACCGTTTATAGCCGCAATAGAAAACCATTTCCCCATATTGCCTTTCGTGGCGAAGCTGCCGATTACAGTTTCCGCAGCAGATTTTTCCTTTTAACGCAAAATCATCATCCACCTTATATTGAATTGGAGTTACGTTACGGATTGCTTTCTGTGCCTGGTAGTATTCATCTTTTGTCACGATGGCCTCATGAGCGTTTTCTGCGATGATCCACTTATCCTCCGGGAGCGTCCGAACAGAGGTAGTATTCACATCAATTTTCTTTCTTCTCCCCATAACCAACGCACCAGTGTATTCATACCGTCTAAGGATTCTCCACACGATTGCCGCGTTCCATAACATTTCACTGTCCGGGGCAATAATAGGATTGCTGCCCATCAGCAGATTCTTTCGTTTCGCATACAATCCCGGCGTAGGAAGATTTAATTCGTTCATGCCGTAGGCGATCTGCGTTGTATTGCGGCCGGACAATGCTAATTCAAATACTTTTTTCACGCAGGGTGCTGCCTCCGGGTCAATCTCCCACCGCTGCCCACCTTTCTTGTTCCACACATATCCAAAAGGGACATTCGTGCAGGTGGCTTTCCCGTTCTTCCAGTTCGTTTCCAGAGCAGCCCGAATCTTTTTCGCAATATCCCGGCTATACATATTATTCACCAGATTGCTGACCGCCACTTCGATTCCCGGTGTTCCGTTGTTCAGTTTCATGCTGTCAAAGGAATTATTCACAGCAATAAACCGAACTCCCATCAACGGAAAAATCTGTTCAATGTAATCGCCAACACCGATATAGTCACGACCAAGGCGGGATAAATCCTTTACCATGATGACTTTTATATCGCCCTGCTTCAAATCCACGATCATTTTCTGAAAAGCCGGACGATTAAAATTTGTTCCAGTATAGCCATCATCTACATATTCTACAATCTCGCCAAACAAATCTTCCTGCTTCCCAATGTAATCGTGGAGCAGCATCCGTTGGTTCTCAATGCTGTTACTTTCATCCTTGCTGCCTTTTTTCAAATCTCCGTCTGCCAATGATAAGCGGAGATAGATTGCAATTTTATCATTCATTCTGAACCTCCGACATGATTGCAAGCACTTCCTGATAGGGGTCGCTACACTTAAATTCGACCTCCACAGAATTGTCCATTCCTACATAGATTCTCTTGATAAGTTCATGCACCAGTTCTTCATCAAATTCATTTTGATTCAGAATCCCGCGCATCCGCTCCATCTGCGCATCGCAGATTTTGATTCTTTTTTCCAGTTCCAATGCACGTTGACGCTGCTTTTGCAGTTCATGTTCCAACCGCTGCTTTTCTGCTATGTAGTGTTCCTTTAGCTGACTGTATTCATCTTCGTCCAGAATTTCAGCTTTATAGTCCTCATATAAGCGCAACCGCCGTTCTTCAGCTTCCTGAATCCGAAACAGGATAGAGTTTTCTTTCATTTTGATGGAACGAGCCGAATCCAGATTGCTGCTGCGCATCATGTCTTTTACCAGCTTTTCTTCTTCACACATGGTAGACACCAGATGATGAATCTGATCCATCGCCACCATCATCAGCATTTTCTCCGGCACCGCATGATAGGCGCAGGGAGTCGTGTTCTTCTTTCTTTTGCAAATGAACACTCCATAGTGCGTTTCTTTCACCGTACCATGCACTCTCCGTTCAAACGTCATGTTGCGTCTGCAACAGCCACAGTAAACCATTCCTGAGAGATGGTTATAACACTTTTCTCTGGTTGCCTTGGAACGAGCCATCGCCATTTCCCGTTTTTCCTTATTCTGTTCCCGCCGTGCCTGCACTTTTTCAAAATCCGATTTCAGAATGATTGCTTCATGCGCGTTTTCAACAATATGCCATTCCTTCTTTTCCACTGGATGGAGGCCAATCCCTTTGTATGATGCAGTTTGCGTTTTTCCAGATACCAGTTCTCCAATATAGGCACTGCTGTTTAAAATACGAAGAACCGTACTGGGGTGCCATTTATTATAGGTAGGGTCATCTCCCTCATGTAATTTGCGATTCAGCCGTTCGTTCGGCCTTGCTACTTCTAAAAATTCCAACCTGCGGGCAATTTCGTTTGTACTCACTCCTGCAAGATACCATTGATAGATCAGTTTGACCCACTTCGCATCCTCAGTCGCTTCAAGCTTATTTCCCTGTTGGTTCAACTGATAGCCATACGGTGTACACCACGATGTAGGGATTCCCTTCTCGCGGCGCATCTGGTAACTAAGGCTGATTTTCTTTGAAATGTCCTTCGCGTACAAGCTGTTTACCATGTTCTTGATGGGAACCGCAAGACTATCCACATCCGACTGCCGGATGTTGTCAAAATCATCGTTGATGGCGATAAAACGAACATGGAGCATCGGGAAAATAGTTTCCAGATAGCTTCCCGTTTCGATATAGTCACGACCAAATCGAGATAAGTCCTTCACTACGATGCACTGAATTTTGCCTGTCCGTATATCCTGCATCATACGCTCAAATTCTGGTCGGTCAAAACGTGTTCCCGTAAAACCATTGTCTGCATAGGTATCGGTCAGCGTCAGTTCCGGGTTTTCCCTGATATAATTATGAATTTGCAAAATCTGTGTGTGCAGGGAATCTTCTGTTTCATGCCCGCCGTTCTCAACCGACAGCCGCGCATACGCTGCCGTGCGCAGAAGTTCTTTTTCGTTTTGCTGTACGGCCTCCTGCACAGCAGCCTGCGGCATCATATTCTTTCTACTCTTTCTTGCCATTACAATCTTCCTCTCCGTTGTTCAGCCATTCTTCCGGGAAGAATCTCTTCCACTCACTTTCTTGTAGGATCACTTCTACCTGTTCAAAATCTACGATCCATACATGGTCAAGCCATTCTTTAAGATGTGTGCGCTCCAATTTTTCAGGAATTGAAATCGCTCGGAACTTCATCAACCAGGGATTTCCATGGCTAAATGCTTTTTCTATGTCATTAACAGCCAGCATTACTTTTTTAAAAGCCGCTTCCTGCTTCTGGATCGCCACCTGATACTGATGTTCATACTCCTCTACCTGTTCTAGTAAAATTGATCCCTGCTCGTATTGCCGATAAACTGCTGTTCGTTCATCGTCCTTGGCCATCAAGTGCGCAACGATCTCATTTGCTCTTTTTCTGTACTGCAACAGTCCAGCATCCATGCACTGCTTGACTTTCTCAGGATTCAAGTCCAGCACCCTATCAATATGCGCAGCTTGCATTTTTTCTTTTTCCAAAGCTGAAAGAATCTCTCGAAAGATTTTCTCGCTTTCGATGAAAGGGGCTTTTCCAGAGAAGCATCTATACCCCTTGTCAAACGAATAGATTTGCTGGCTTTCATCTTCTGATGTTCTGCACAGCAGACCTTTTCCACTTTCCTTGTCATAGATTTTTTTGAAGAGCAGATTTGGTTTTTTTCGAGCCTTTTTTCTCGAAGGCAACCTCGTAGATTCCAACTTTTTCTGAGCTTTCTGAAATTCCGTCTTTGAAACAATCGCCGGAACCTCCAATTCTCGCTTTGCCTTTGCCAGTGTCAGCGTACACTTTCCGATATAGAGTGGATTTTTCAAAATCGAGCGAATTGTTGAATCCTGCCACTTATTTTTTGTTCTTGATCTTTTTTTCTTTGCCATCTGGACTTGCGGTGTTTGAACGCCCTGTACATCCAATGCTCTTGCGATTTCCGGGATTTTCATATCTTCCAGATACATCTGAAAAATCAGCTTTACAACCTGTGCGCTTTCAGGATTAAGAACAAGGCTTCTGCGATCTTCCGACAGCGCATAACCATATTTAGCCTGTCGATGGGTCAATGTACCTTCTTCAAAGTGATTCTGGCGATTGGTAATAAATTCCGAACGAATCTTATCAATGGTCTTTCCATTGAAATACTCTGCAACCTCTTCGGCAGTTTTGTCTATGCTGCAAAAGTCATCTTCCACAACTGCAAATTGGATACCAAGCGGATAGAACGTCCTCTGCAGTGCTTCAATGGCAAACGGAAGGGTTCTTCCACAGCGGAAGATAGAATCCACAACAACTGCATCAAATTTCCGAGCCATCCCATCCTGTACCAATTTGTCAAAGCCCTCCGTGGCTTCTGCTGTTCTCCTGCGGTCACTGTATTTTTCGGATACGCTGCACCCGCACTTTTTTAGATACCGTGCAATGCGCTCATTCTGTTCCGCAATCGTATTGGATGGATTTTCTTCTCCGATCCTGCTGGAAATCGACCTTGTATAACTGACCCATTTCATTCCTCTGCCACCTCATTTCCATGATGTGCTTGATATTCCATAAATTTTTCTGTGATACTGTGCAGTTCATCCTCGAAGCAGAAATGAATTTCAATCTCTGTTTTGCTATGAACATCTATGTGGTCGATCAGTTCCACCACGACCCTGCGTTCGAGCGTTTTGATATGTTCGTACTGCTTAAATTCTTCCAACCAAGTAGGAAGCAGTGTGTCGTGCTTTAATGCCTCCTGCTTCTTTTCGCGGATTTCCTGAATCTTATCCTGTGCCTCTTTTATCTTCTGCGCAAAGCGAGTATTCATTTCTCCGTACTCTTCCCGACTGACAACATCATCGCATAAGTCCTGATACAGACGGATTTTTAAATTACTGTACCGTTCTAATTCAGCTTCCAGTGCAGTGATCTGGCTGTCCAGAATCTTTATGCCAATCTGTTCGCCGCTTGCCAACTCTGCATTGGAGAGTACCTTTTCCGCTTCTACAAGAAGTGTCACTTGATGCCGGATCGCAGCCAGAACACTTTCCGTCAACTTCTCACTGTTTATCATGTGCGGTGTGCAGCCGCCGCCATTCTTATAGGTAGAGCAGTGATAGTATTGATACTTCTTCCCGTTTTTCGTCACCGTGCGGCGAATCATATTCTGCCCGCAGTCTGCACAGCGCAGAAAACCTGATAATGGATAAACTGTTGTCTGCGATGGTGCGGTACGAGTGTCCAGTTCCAACAACTGTTGTACTTGCTGGAACTCGCCTTTGCTGATAATGGCATCATGCGCATCTTCCACCCGAATCCAGTTTTCACTTCCAACATCATGGCTCTTTTTTACTTTGTAATTGATTTTCCTGCGTTTACCCTGAATCAATGTTCCCGTATAGGATTCATTTTTCAAAATACGATTGACGGAAACCACTGTCCACTTCTGATTCAGCCCAGCCTGAAAACCGCAGGTATAGTTGAATCCATTGGCTCTCTTATACTCGTTTGGCGGCAGGACACCCAGTTCGTTCAAGTGACTGGCAATGCGCTGTGAACTCATTCCGTTCAATTTCTGCTTGAATATTTCCTGCACAATGCCCGCAGCGTATTCATCTATAATCAGATGATTCTTGTCTTTCGGGTCTTTCTGATACCCGTATCCTGCAAAGCTGCCAATGAACTGACCTTCTTTCCGTTTCACATCCAAGTGACTTCTGACACGCATCGAAATGTCACGGCAATAGGTATCGTTGATAAGATTGTTGAACGGAATCAGGATACGTCCCTTATCATCGTTTTCTTCCGCACTGTCATAATGATCGTTGATGGCGATGAACCGGACTCCCATAAATGGAAAGATTCTTTCCAGATAACGTCCTGTTTCAATGTAGTTTCTGCCGAATCGTGATAAGTCCTTGACGATAATACAGTTGATTTTCCGATTCTCAATGTCCTGTATCATCCGTTTGAAATCCGGGCGTTCAAAATTCGTACCACTGTATCCATCGTCTACATACTCATCGACCTTATGCAGTTCCGGGTGCTTTCCCAGATAATCATTCAGTAAAGCTCTTTGATTTTTGATGCTGTTGCTTTCCTGCTGATCGCCGTCCGAACGTGACAATCGAAGATACACAGCACAGCGATATTGTCCATTTTCCTGAAAAAACATAAAAAGCCGATAACCTCCTTAATCTATTTGTCGTTCTGACAATAAACCAAGAAAATTATCGGCTTTAGTTAGCATATTCTGTTTTGACCCAAAGCCATTATCTCATATTTCGCGGTCCATGTCAACGCTTTAATGTGCTAAAGTGTAAATTTTCTTCTGCTTTCTTCTTTTTTATCTCCGATGCGTCCGTGCGCATTTTTTCAGTGTGTCCTCTAATCGGTTCTCTCCCGCAAAGCTGATCTTCACTACCATGCCCTTGTCGAGATAGCAATAAGGGTTCTTGATCTGCGAAATGAAATCGACCATCCGCTCCCGCTGCGACAAGTCTTTTCTAATTTCCACTTCGTTGATGTCTACCAGTTCCTTGCGGTTCACATTACGGAGATTGGTCTGTGCCATCTGGCGCAGGCTTTCCATGGTGTGATAGGTTCGTGCAGTTGTTTCGGTCATTCACTCATTCCTTTCTGTTTTTGGGGTGGTCTGTCAGCCTCTTTCACTTATAGAATTGGAGAAAGGCCATTTCGCAAGGTATTTCAAAAAATTTTTTGTCTTTTTTCAAAAACACCTTGCGAAACACGCTCTGCCCGATTCTAAAGATAGAAGAACCCGAAAAATGCGTAAGACTACGGCTTCCACCGTAAGTAGCGCAAGATTCGCCTGCGTAGACCAAAAACTCCCTTTAGGGATTTTTGTTCTCCGGCAATCTTGATGGGGATTCCGTTCCCCATTCCCACGGCACGCGCAAAATCACAGATTTTGGCTATCTGGCTTCCACTAAAGTGGTCGCAGCCGACCGCCTACGGCTTGTCGGGATAAATCTTTTCTCAAAAAATCAGGAGGATAGCACTATGGCAAGACCAAAAAACAAGCAGCCCATTCAGAGAACCCACGATATTCATATCCGCTGCAGCGAGATGGAATATGAAATCGTATCCGGCTACGCGGAAAGTGCAGGACTACCCACCAGCACATATATCCGAAAGTGTTTTCTCAAGGAAGCACCAGCAAGCACTCATTACATCGTTGCGGACACATCAGAAATCCATCAGCTAGTTACAATCGCTGCTGGCATCGGAAACAATCTGAATCAGATTACCCGCTATTTGCACAGCGGTGGAAAAATCACCGTCAGTATCGTAGACGAAATCAAAAAGTGCATCACAGAAATTCGGGAACTTCGTCGAGAAATTGTTCACTTGGGAGGAATCTATGGCAATCCTAAAACACTTCGCAGTAAAAAACGCTGACTATGGTGCTGTTATTGATTACTTGAAATACCAGCATGATGAGTTTCACCTCGTTCCCATCCTTGATGAAAACGGCAATTCCATGCTCCGGGATGAGTTTTATTTTGATGGATTGAACTGCAATCCTGAAGCATTCGATCTTGAGTGTGAATTGCTCAACCAGCAATACCATAAAAATCAAAGATACGATGAAATCAAATGCCACCATTACATTATCAGCCACGATCCCATGGATGTTGCCGATCATGGTTTGACCGGGGAGCAAGCACAAGCTATTGGCATGGAATACGCAGAAGCAAATTTTCCGGGGCATCAGGCACTTGTCTGCACTCATACAGACGGCAGCAACAACTCCGGTAATATCCATACCCATATCATTATCAACAGTCTACGAAAAGAAGATATAGCCCCTCAGCCTTATACTGAACGTGCCATCGACCGCAAAGCAGGATATAAGCACCATCTAACAAAAGAGTATCTCCGTCATTTACAAGGTTCTCTTATGGACATCTGCCAACGCGAGGGATTGTATCAGGTCGATCTGCTCTCTCCTGCCGCAGAAAAAATCACACAGCAGGAATATCATGCCCAGCGCAGAGGACAGCTAAATCTTGATATGGCCAACATGGAGATAATGGCAGAAGGCATCGCGCCCATGAAAACAAAATTTGAAACCAACAAAGAAAAAATCCGCAATGCCATCAACGACATTGCGGAACGTGCGAAATCTTTTGAAGAATTTCAGCGTCTACTCAAAGCAGAATACGGAATACAAGTCAAAGACCATCGGGGGCGATTCAGCTATCTTACATCGGATCGGCAGAAGTACATATCTGCCCGGAAACTGGGAAGCCACTATGACCGAGAATACCTTTTGCAGCTCTTTGAAGAAAATGCACTCGCCGCTGAACAGAATCAGGCACAATGGGCACAGGACGATCCTATCACCATTCTGTTCATCAAATCCGACCTGCGTCTTGTGGTTGATTTACAGAATTGCATTAAGGCACAGCAAAGCCGAGCTTATGCCCAGAAAGTAAAAATCAGCAATTTGCAGCAAATGGCTAAAACGGTTGCCTACATTCAGGAGCATGGGTATGATACTCAGAAAAAATTGCAAGACACCACAGATACGATTCAGTCCAAAATGGCAAAAGCCCGCAGCGATGCCAAGCTCACTGAAGCCAAACTGAAAAAAGTGAACGAACAGATTCATTATCTGGGACAGTATCTTTCTACAAAATCGGTCTACGCTGATTTTTTGAAATCCACCAATAAAAAGGATTTCCGGCAGAACCATGCGGATGAGATTGCCAAATATGAAGAAGCGTTGCAATTTCTAAAGCAAAATTCACCAGACGGGAAACTTCCGACCATGAAAGATTTGCGTTCTGAAAAAGAACTTCTGGTACAGCAGAAAAGCGCACAATATGAAACCCACCAGTATTTCAGAGACTACCATCGTGAGTTACAAACGGTCTGCGAAAATGTAAATCACATCCTTGATGCCTCACAAACCAAACAGCAAGAGCAGAAAAAATCACATCAGTCGGAACACTCCATATAAAGAAATTTCCGCCTTGGTTTTCCAGACCAAGGCGGAATTCTTATTTACCGTACCCTCGCTTTGCCATTAGCTCACGAACCTTTTCAATATCTGTCAGTGGTTGTTTTATTGGCGAGGCCGCTTGCCATGCGGGATCATGACTAGATGCCTCAAGTGCATCTATAAATTTCTCTACTTTTTCTGGATCGTTAATCACAATATTTGTAAAGATACTTGATGTAGGCATTTTATCTCCCTATTCGTTTACTCTTTGAACCAATCACTTTCTGCAATCTGCTTCAGCGCACCAATCACGGTATCATACGATACTTTCTCTTCCAAGAGCTGCGTAGTCAGTGCATCATAATCTGGTTTGTATGCTTTTTCTTCTATGATTTTCTCAATCAGCTTTGGTATATCCACCTCTGCCGCCGCCGATGGACAAATGCTGGAATGCGAACGGACTTCTCGAACTTCATGTACTAATTCTTTGAAGTCCTCATTCTGAGGCACAAGTGGAAGAAGCTTATAAATGTCATATAAGTGTCTGGAATGCTTCGTCACTTTTCCTTCCAGATAATAGTCACACACAGCAAAAACCTTGTCTGCAAGGGTGCGGTCAATGCCCTGCACCTTCATTTCAAACGGAGTCAGCATAAAATCCGAAATTGCATCAGGAGCTTCTTTCTCCATCATCTCTCCGATATAACTGTGTACGGGGAGCAAAACCGTTGGGAACGATACTGCCGTATAAGATGTTTCCAGCAGCACTGCTGATTTCAGCGCAGCACTCTCCATTGGAATCACCGAATCATAAGCAATCACATAGCGGTTATAGTCACGACGGCTGCGGGTATCTTCCAGATTTTCAATTACCATACCCAGTTCATCTGCCGAATCCACGATTGCCTGTTTTACCTTTTTCTTCTGTCCCTGCGAAAGCGTTGTGTCGATAGTTATATCAATATCTTCCGAAAATCGCTTAATGACCTTGTGGCACTTGCTGAGCGATGTGCCGCCCTTGAAAACGATATACGGAATCTTCTCCGACAAAATTTTTAGGAGCATCGTCACATAGTAGTCTTTCTCGATGGCCTGAACCATAATTCCGGTCTGGTCATACGCGAGATAAATTGCATCCTTAAATTGTTCCCTATCATTGTGCAAGTAAGCCATTGTAAATCACCCTCGTTTCCACCAGATTTTTATATAGCTTATCAGGATAATAAGCAAAGTACGGTTCCATCTCCGAAATGCTCAAGTTTGCATCATCCATATAACGATACAGTCGATCCTGCAATGGCTTTCCCGTTACTTCCGAATATACATCTACATCTTTCAGCATATCCAAAAATTGAAGTGCTTTATAATTTTTCTCTGTTACAGGCACTTTCGGCTTTCGCACGATCACGCGGGATTTCGCCAGAGAGGTTTCTCGATAATCATTTGTTGCCTTGTTCGACACAACCTCATACATCATAGGGACCTGCGTAGTAAGCCCCATCTGGTTAAAGAACATCAGGCCGCTCACATAGCCACAGCGTTCATCTTTATCCCGCAGATACTTACATTCCAGAACTTTTTCCGGTGCAAGCTGTGAGCCGGACTTAAAGATTGTCTTTTTGGGTAAAAAGTAAATTCCATTATCAAAGCGTTTTACTTTACCTGTATCTGTCAACTTCTTGATTTGCTGCCGGACATTCGTGCGGGTCATTCCATCAACTTGAAGGTCTGCAAGGAAAATCGGCTCATTTTCTTTATAGTTATCTAATAGGTATTCATATAAAGTTTCCATACTTTCCTCCTGTCACAACATCGTGTATCGAGTTTTCTGTTCTGTTATCATTATACCCACTTTTCTCTGAAATATCAAGCCCGCTATTGTAGGCAATCGAAAAAAGGCAGCTTCCTTTTTAGGGAAGCCACCTTTCTCTCATTACGGATTATCAGTTCTTGCGTGTTCGTTCCTGCTGCTGAACCTGCGCATTGTCCTTTCGCGCTCTTTCCGCCTGTTTGATATGCAGGCGATCCAGAACAGACACCCTACCGCCGATCACTCTGGGCTTCTTAGGCACATTGTTCACGCAGCCGTCTATCATGTTGTAGTTCTGCTCTGTGCCAGACTCCCTTGCTCTTTCTGCCGTACCATTTTCCAAAAACTTTTCATGGTGAAGCAGCTCCCGGACTTTTCGGACAGTCGCATTGTCAAATCCACTGGCAGTCGATGTTATGAATTTTCCATCCGACTGTACTACAATGCTAGGCAGCAAGTCCGGTTTCTGGTCATTCACCATCAGAACAAAGCGTTGCTCGTCTATGGTTTTCTCATCCGTTACCGTCCACGTTCCTTTCTGCCCCTCAACCTGATAGCCTTCCTCGTTCAGAAGCAGGTACTCGCCATTTGGCAACTTCGTGAAAAAACCATTGAACTTGATAAGTTCCTTTGGATTCACATAATAGGACTGCGTTTTGCCGCCAATGGATGTTACGATCACATCACTGACACCGAATTTTCGGACTCTGAATCTATCAGGATTCAGCTTTTCCATGCGTTCCCGAATCTGCACCGGTGTAACGCCTTGAATCAGAGATGCTTTATAGCCCAGAACATAGTTCTCGCTTGTCACCATAAAGCTGTTTTCAATCTGGTACTCATACGGGCGGCAGCGATAGTCCCGACTCTTTTCCAAATCATTGATCTGGTAAATCATAAAAAGATTAGCACTCATCACGCTTTCTCCTCTTCCGGGGCATCCGGTCTGTACAAATCCAGTTCCAGATTCATGAACTGCTCATCCGGCAGATTCTCCATTTTAGAGATTACCTGCTCCACCAGCAGCCTGACTGCCATATCATCTACAACATAAGGAAGAACCGCTTCCAGTTCCTTTTTCGTATTTTCAGCCGTATCCTGCTCAAACATTGCCATAACCATCATCTCATCTGCATTAAACTTCATCTTGCTCACAGTTCCATTTCTCCTTTCTTCTTTGCCTTCTTCGGTTTTACCTGTTCCTGATTGGGCTGCTGCTCCTGCGCCTTTTTGCGGTTCTTCAACGCTTCACGAACAGACTGACGGATGTTGGGGCGTTCCTCTAACTCCTTGCTTGCCTGCCGCTTTTCCAGAAGCGTTTTCATATCCGAAATTGCTTTCTGCACCAGCGGGCTTTCCCGGTAATGCTGGATATGGTTGACGACCTCTGCCTGCACTTCTCCGCCTACCATCAGGTCAAACATTCCCGAATAGATGCTTCCATCTTCAAGAGAAAAGCCAATGCTCTTGATTCCGTTCATCCGCTCCGCCGGAATCTTATCGTAGACTTCCAATGCCTGTTCCAATGTCAGATTGTCATGGAACTCACCCATCACCGGGAACTCCGCACACTCTGCCACATAAAAGCTGATGCTTGCTTCCGGCGCAGGCTTCTCTGCCGCCAGCTTTTCTTTCATTGCTTCTGCCCGCTGTGTTTCTGCGCGGTATGACTGTTCCTGAAGATACTCGGCACTAATCACACCACACTCAGAAACGCTGTGTCCGTGTTCTGCCAGAACTTCTTCCATCACTTCCTGCACGGGTCTGTATCCATCCACTTCGATGATACCGCCGTCCATTACTGTGAAGTCCTTATTATATAAGGTATAGTCGCAGCCATCCTCGCTGGTCTGGATGTGAAAATAGCCATCGTTGATCTCATAGGCTACCGCCACATCCTGCACTTTCAACGCTTCTGCCACCAGTGCGACCACATGGTTCTGGATGTACGGATTATCCCAGCCCGGAACTTTCTTGTAATCCTCCACGATCGTATCAATACCGTTCTTGCACTGCACAATATCCAGACTGCCCGGAAGTGGATCAGGCGTTTTCTCTACGCCAAGGGCTTTCAGATGAAAATTCGGAACCTGCTGATAGCAGAACATTGCATCATCGAGATTCCCGAACTTCTCAATTTTCATCGGATTGGTCTGCAAATCCGTCACAACATAGAACTGCTGCACAAACGGCTTTTCCGGCTCCCGCTGCTGTTCAACCGCAAGTTCTTTGCGGTACATATTCACAAACCCGTTCAGCACAGCCGGATGACTGCGCACGATCCAGCCGGTGCGGATATTGCTGCCCCGTTCTCCCTTGCAGGTGGTGTCTGCCCATTCCTTATTACTGTGCGAATACCGTCCGTCGTGGTTGTTATAATTCAGTGTGTACGCCAGAATATAGCCCATGCGCTCCATGCCGAACTGTTCAACAACGGATTTTGTGGCATCATCTGCAAGGTGCATTCCGTCAAAATTGTCTGCAATCGCTTCTTCAATGGCGTTTCTGCACTCTTCATTGAGCTGTCTGGAAATGCGGTACAAATCCACCTCACCATTCTCTGCCGCATAGCTGAAAGATTCGTAATAGACCGGAACATCTGAATTATCCATGCGACTTTCCTCCGCCACAGGCACAGCCTGTGCTTCCTTTTGGAATGCCGGATTCTTTTCTGCAAAATACTCCTTTACGGCATCCTGAAAGTCCTCATCAAAGCCGTTCCACAAATCTTCCGCCACCAGTTTTCCCTGCTCATTGACCGCAACGCAGGCAGCTTCATCCCCGTATTCCTCATGCTCCAGCAGGAAGAACTTCTCGCCGTTGACCTCCGTTTCGTCAATCGCATACCATGTGCCAATATGACCCTCGACCGTAATGTTATAGGAATCGCCGTGAAGCAGTCCATTGTTTTTCTCTTCCTGCTCTTTCATAAACTCCCGGACGGTCAGCAATCCACCCGTAAAGTTCAGACCTTCCTCGCCCAGTTCCAGCCGACCATCTGCACCAAGGTCAAGTTCTTCTGCCATCAGGACGGATGCCGCATGGTTTACAATTACCGTTTTCTCCACCAGAATCGGCTGTCCCGGATCATAGTCCGACCCACGCAGGTCATAGCGGTACAATCCCTCCGGTACATCTTCATCCCGCAGTCTGCCGTTGCTGAAAAGACCGGGCTTATCAAAGATTTCAATTTCCTGCAACTGTTCATCCAGAATCGTTTCTTTCTGCAAATCAATCTTCCTTTCCTTGAAAAAATCCGGCAGTTCTGCAAAGCCGATGCTGTCAACATAGCAGGCTTTGATCGACTTGCCATCGTTCAGCACCACAACATCACTGACGGAAAGCGAATGCCCTGTAAAATCCGCTGGACGCTGGATATTGAAGCGTTCGTAAATGGCTTCCAGCGTATCTTTTTCCGTAAGAGGCGCGGTATAGACCAGTTCATAGTCTGCACGGTTTACTTCCATCCCGTGCCGCTTTACAAAGTCCAGATTCATAAAGCGGTAGTCGTGTTCCTGGTCACGGGCAGTGATCTGGTAGATGCCAAACTGCTTTTCGCTGCCAGAAAGCAGCTTCTGCTCCTTGACCAACGCATCCAGCCGGGTTATCAGCTCTGCCGCCTTTTCTGCGGACTCTCCCTCTGATTCCTCCACTGCGTCTTGCAGCCATTCCCTGATCGGCTGAACATCCCCAGCCTGAATCTGTTCTTTCAGTGCTTCAACCGCCTGCTCCCGATCCTCCACGCTGTCCTTATAGTGGTAGAAATCGAAGTCAAAGGCGAACTCATCAAGGTCTGCTGCCAGCTTTTCAACGGGTGCTTTCTCGCTGTTTTCCATTGCTTTCTGCTTGTCCTTTTCCAAATCTTCCTTGGCAATTTGGAAATAGTCACTTCCACGTTCGATTTCTTCACGCCCTGTGACAAGAACTGGCCACGGGCTGATACGGATAAGATAAATCTGCTTGCCCTCATCAAACAGCCGCAGAGCCTGCTCCCGGCTTATCACCGTCAGTGCAGCGTCCGGGCGGGCATACTCATCTTCCAGATACTCTTCGTTCTTTTCCAGCAAAATTGCACTCCATGCGTCCGCCTTGATTCCGAAAATGCCATCATGCTGTTCAATCTCTTCCTGACTGGCGAAATCTCCTGCCGTGCCATCCTGAAACAGCGGGTAAATCCGTTCGCCCAGCCGATGCCACTCCCGTGCGCCTTCCTTTGTCAGCGGCAGAACATCATCTTTCAGATACCCATATTCGTGCATTTCCGAAAGACCGATCATGCCATCCGGCAGACTTTCGATCTTCTCCTCTGCTTCCCACATCAGGCGATTGATTTCTTCCGTGTTTTCAGCCGCAACCGCAGCCGCCAGATTGTTGGCAAGTTCTTCCGTTGCCGCCCGGTCATCCAGCTTGTAAGCAAAGTTTACAATGAGATTTCGCTGGCTGTTGTCAAAAACGGTTTTGTCCCGTTCCTTGTCCGCAATCAGCTTTTCAGCATATTCCATCGCCGTCATGCGCTCCACACTCCTTTCTGCCACCGCCGTTTCCAGTTTTTCAAGAAAATCAGCAGCGGTCAATCGAATCGTATCCATCGAATCTTTCAATTCTTTCAGTTCCTTGCCGCTTGCCCAGCTTGCTACATACGGGAACGAGTAGTCCGAAGTATCAATGCCAAGTGCCGAGCAAACCGTAAATGCAATGCTTTCCGCTTCTGTTTCTTTGGTAAGCTGGTCTTTTTCCTCGCCGCGCTGTTTCATCTGGTCGCTGTCATGCAGCATGGCATGAGCAACCTCATGGATCATCGTCTTGATGGTCTGGCTCTCACCCATATCGGCACGAACACAGATTTCTTTGTCCACGTGGCTGTAATAACCTTTTGCGTTGCCCTCGATCTCTCCAAAACGAATTGGCACAGGAGATACCTGTTCGATTGCCTCTTTCAGCAGGGTATAATCCTTGACACGGGCAGTCAGTTCATTCACTTCCAGCGTAGGCAGCGGTTCTCCGTCTGTCTGGGCATAATCGAAAACCGTTGTTACCCGGAACCGGGGAATCACCCTCTCCACCACTTCGATTTCCGGCTCCCCGCTCTCATTTAGCACCGTAAGCCCGGTGTCCTTGTCGATTTTCTCCCTCTCTTCCCGTTCCTTTACCGGGGCAGGCGCGATGATCTGGATGCCCTTTTCACCCTTTTTCACATAGCGGTTAAACTTATTTTTCCAGGCATTGTACCCAGCCACCAACGTAGCATCTGGACGCTGCATTGCGATCAGCAGCGTATTATTGAAGCTGTAATTGTGGAATTTCGACATTGTAAGCAGGTACTTCGTATACATTTCCGAAGTAAAAATGTCCTTTACGCCCTGTTCCAACCGTTCCGTGATTTCTTTGAGCTGGTCTGCCCGCTTATCTGCCATTCATGCCCTCCTTTACAAAATCTGCCCCATCAGATTCCCTTTCGGAGATCTGACGGGGCATTCTCAGTTATAGTTCCATATCGTGACTTTTCTTTTTCTGCGGTTTCGGCTCTGCCATGCGTTCTGCCTGCTTTTCGTGAAGCTGTGCAAGGATCGACGGACGTTTTACGCTGTCTGCACTCCGCTCAATCTCACGTTTCGGCGCAGGAAGTTCGCTATCCGTTACCTCCTCATCCATGCCAAGAGCCGCATCATCCCCCTTTTCGTCCATATCCAGCAGGGCATTCAATTCTGCAAGCCGTGCAGATTTTTCGTTTAATTCCGCCTCCTGCGGGAACGGACGCTGCACTTCTTCCTTTGCTTCTGCCAACTGCTGCTGTAAGGTTTCCAATCTGCGCTCCACCTGCGGCAGTGTCTTTTCGATAGATGCCAGCGCATTGAGAATACGCTGGATATTGCCAGCCGGATCACTGCCAAGTTCAATCGTATAACTGCTCTGCCGCTTGATGGTCAGCTTGAATGTCTGGGCGAACGCATCAAACCGGGAACTGATTGCAAACCCTCCCAAATCTGCGATTTGCCCCTCTGTCTTAGCGATCTTCATTGCGGCACAGGCTGCAAGAATTGCCGAGCCTGCTTCCTTGCGGTCGGTATAAACCCTGTCCTCCACCGTGATGGAGAACTTCTCCTTGTCCTGTTCCAGCAACGGCTTTGCCACTGCAAGGTCAGCTTTCAGACCTGCTATGCGCTCTTTCGCTGCCGTGATCTCTGCCGGATACCGCCGTGCAATATCCGATTCCAGGCTGTAAATCTGGCTGGTGTGGTTGGCCCGCATCAGCTTCAGTTTGCTGACCTGAATATCCAAATCCATCTTTTCCTTGATGTAGGGATTTCCCGTTGCCAATGCTTTGATTTCTGCATAGGTCAGCGCGGTATCGTCCACATCATCGCAGGCACGAACAGGAGATTTCGAGGTCATGATCTGCGAGATGAACTTCTGTTTATTTTCCAGAATTTGCCACATATACGAATCGAACGTATTCTCTGTGACGTAACGGAAAATCTTCACTTTCTGGTTGCGGTTTCCCTGACGAAGAATGCGTCCTTCCTGCTGTTCCAGATCAGAGGGCTTCCACGGGCAGTCCAGATGATGCAGGGCGATCAGTCTGTCCTGAATGTTTGTACCAGCACCAAGTTTCGGGGTCGAACCAAGCAGGATACGCACCTGACCGGAGCGCACCTTTGCAAACAGTTCTGCCTTTTTGGTTTCGGTATTTGCCTCATGGATAAAAGCAATCTCCTCACGGGGGATTCCCTTTGCCACCAGTTTTTCCCGGACATCATCGTACACATTGAATGTTCCGTCTGCTTTCGGGGTCGATAAGTCGCAGAAAATCAACTGGGTGGATTTGTCGGGCGTGGATTCTTCCCATACCTGATAGGCATTCTCCACGCAGAGGTTGACCTTACTTTCCGGCTCATCCGGCAGCAGGTCATTGATAAGCCGCTGATCCAAGGCCAGCTTTCTGCCGTCGTTCGTGATTTTGAGCATATTATCGGTTCTCGGATCGACATTTCCGTTCCGCACACGCTCTGCACGGTCGGCAAAGCTGCTCACCATTTCCTGCTGCGTTTCACTGGGTTTCAGCACCTCATTGATGTACTCTGCTTCTGGCACAGGCAGATTCAGCATATCTGCCGTCTGTACGTCTGCGGACTCCTTGAACAGTGAAATCAATTCAGGGAGATTGAAAAACCGGGCGAACCGCGTCTTTGCACGGTAGCCCGTTCCCTCTGGGGACAACTCGATTGCCGTTACGGTTTCGCCAAACGAAGCCGCCCAGCTATCGAAATGTCCAAGATGAAGTTTCTGCAAGGTGTCATACTGCAAGTAGCGCATAATGGTATACAGCTCTACCATGCTGTTCGATACAGGCGTACCTGTTGCAAAGGTCACACCCTTGCCGCCAGTGATTTCATCGAGATACTGACATTTTGCAAACATATCCGAGGACTTCTGTGCATCGGTTTGAGCAATACCAGCGATGTTCCGCATTTTTGTGTAGAGGAACATATTTTTATAGAAATGGCTCTCGTCTACAAACAGGCGGTCAACACCAAGCTGCTCAAATGTGACTACATCATCCTTGCGGCTCTGGTCGTTCAGCTTCTGGAGTTTTGCCTGCAAGGTTTTCTTCGTTTTCTCCATCTGCTTGACCGTGAAACTCTTGCCATCGTCCTCTGCCTTTGCTTCTGCAATCGCAAAGGTGATGTCCTGAATCTGCCGCTCGATCATGGATTTCTGCCGTTCCGGGGAAAGCGGAATCCGCTCAAACTGCGAATGCCCGATGATGATAGCATCGTAATCACCTGTGGCGATTCGGGAACAGAACTTTTTCCGGTTGGCTGGCTCAAAATCCTTTTTCGTTGCCACCAGCACATTGGCATTCGGATACAGCCGCAGGAAATCCGCGCCCCACTGCTCCGTCAGATGGTTCGGCACAACATAAAGATTCTTCTGCGCTAGACCCAGACGGCGGCTTTCCATGCCGGCAGCGATCATCTGGAAGGTCTTGCCAGCACCCACGCAATGCGCCAGCAGCGTATTATTGCCATACAGGATATGCGCCACTGCATTTTTCTGGTGCGGCATCAAGCTGATTTCCGGGGTCATGCCCACGAACTTGATGTGACTGCCATCGTATTCACGGGGACGAATCGCATTGAACCGCTCATTGTAGACCTTGCAAAGTTCCTCTCTGCGGTCTAAATCCTTGAAAATCCACTGCTTGAACGCATCCCGAATCGCTTCCTGTGCCTGCTGCGCCAGCATGGTTTCTTTTTTGTTCAGCACTCTCCTTTCTTTTCCATCCTCATAGATGGTATCGTAAATTTTGGTATCCCGGAGATTCAGCGCATCTTCCAGCAGTCGATAGCCGTTGACCCGCATTGTGCCATAGGTGTTCGTCACACGGGGATTACTCCGGTCAAGTGACTTTCCGCTGATGTTCCATGCGCCGCTGATTTCCGAATAGGTTGCCTTGATGGAACTTCCGATATAGTAACTCGGCGTTTTGAACACCCGCTCCATGAAGTCCGTAATGTACTCTGTCTTGATCCAGTTTGCACCAAGCCGCACTTCAATCTCCGAAGCATTCAAATCTTTCGGCTGTACTCGCTTGAGATACTCGACATTGACCTGATACTCCGGGTGGTTTGCAGCAAAGGTTTCTGCCGTTGCCAGCTTTTCCCGGACGTTGCCGGACAGATATTCGTCCGCCGTCACCCACGCCTGTGTGACAGGATTTCGGAAGATAACACCTGCCAGTTCTTCGGTCACTTCCTGCTCTGTCTTTCCGCAAAGTTCTGCCATAAACAGCACATCGACCTTTGCTTTTTCTCCAATGGAGAGTGCCAGGGCTTCACTCGGAGTATCCACAGAGGTGACGGGTTCCGGCTTGCGAATAGTGCGTTTCGTGAAAATATCTGCCAGCCGCTTGAGGTTTTTATCCTCGTCCAGAATCTCAAGAGATGCCAGCAGACAATAGCTGCTATCCTGCCGGAATGCCCGTTTGTTGGCGGTGCTGTTGATCAGACCATACTGCGCTGTGAACCGCTTATACTGGTCTTTCAGCTTTCCTTGCAGCAGTTCCACTTCGGCATCCGTACCATCGTGCAACTGGCAGTCCAGCAATTTCTGTGTGGTTTCCCGCAGGGCAATCATCCCCAGCACACGCTCTGCCGTGACCGCAGGCAGGTCAACCTTGTTCATATAGGAGTTTTCACGGTAATAGACCTGTCCGTCCACATTGGTGTAACCGAAATTCTTCACGTTTGGGTCTGCCGGAAGTGGTTCTGCGTTCTGGTCAAGTTCATCGTCCGTGATTTCCGGCTCAGTGATTTCCGCATGGATGTTCTCAACGGCTGCTTTCAACTGTTGTGCAAGGTCTGCGCCCTCGATGGGCTTGACCGTGGTTTCCTGTTTGCCGTACTGTGTACTTTCAGTCGTGATCTCACCCAGCACCATTTCAGGATGCTGCGCAAAATACTGGTTGATGGGGTATCCCTCCGGCGTTGTGCCAAGGTCTACCCACTCTGCCCGCTCCACTGCCGCCCGGTCACGCTTTTGCAGGAACAAAATGTCAGCTACAACACTTATGTTCGCATTGCGCTGGAACGCATTGTTTGGCAGGCGAATTGCACCGACCAGATCGGCACGGTTGGCAAGATACTCTCGGACAGAGGAATCCTTTTTATCCATCGTACCGCTGGAAGTGACTACCGCCACCACGCCGCCCGGACGAACAAGGTCAAGACTTTTTGCAATAAAGTAATCATGGATGAGGAAGTTGTGGCGGTCATACCGCTTATCCGGCACTTTGTAATTGCCGAACGGCACATTACCCACCACACAATCAAAGAAACTGTCCGGGAACTGCATTGTTTCAAAGCCCTGCACTGCAATTTTGTTCTTCTGATAAAGCTGCTGTGCAATGCGTCCTGATACGTTGTCCAGCTCCACACCATACATCTTGATGTTCTCCATGCTTTCAGGCACAAGACCCATGAAGTTACCGACACCGCAGGACGGTTCCAGTACATTGCCTTTGCTCAGACCCATGTTGGAAAGGGCTTCATACATTGCCTTGATAACCGTAGGCGAAGTGTAGAAAGCATTCAGCGTGGATGCCCGCGCTTCGCTGTACTTATCTGCCGGGAGCAGAGATTTCAGTTCCGCATACTCCTTTACCCAGTCCGCATTCTTCTCGTCGAACGCCTGCGGAATGCCGCCCCAGCCGACATACCGGGAGAGAACTTCCTGTTCTTCTGCGGTTGCCTGCCGCTGTTCTGCATCCAGCGTTTGCAGCAACCGGATGGCTTCGATGTTTGCTTTGAATTTTGTCTTGGCTCCTCCTGCGCCGAGATCATCGTCCGTAATACGGAAGTTCATAGGCTCCTGTTTCGGCTGTGCAGGCTGTTCCGTTTCGGCTCCACTGTCCAGCGGAAGGTTGTGCTGCCGCCGTGCATGGTTGACCTCTTCCGGGGTCATAGGCTTACTAGTAAGAGGATTCAAAACATCGTCCACTGCCGAACGATGGATGGCATCTGTCCGGGTCTGCACATCCGCGATCAGCTGCATCTGTTCCGGCGAGAAGTCGGGATTCAGCAGTTCTTCTAACTCGCCGCCCGATTCTGCCACCGAATAGATCACATCCATCTGCTCCGGGGAAAAATCCTCGTAAGCCACACCAGCATTGTGTAGAGCAGTAAAGACTGTGGTTTCTATCGCTTCTTTCATCGGCACATCGGCCTGTTCGTACAGATGCCGAATGTACTCCAGCGGTTCCGTTCGGAAGATCGGATACCGGGCTTCTTTCGCAAGGGTCATGTCCTGCAAGCTGACCGTCCCCTGCTCAAAGTTGACCGAATCCACACGGAACTCTCTATCGTCCAGTTCAATGATGGTATTGACTGGCAGATATTCCTCTCTGCGGAAATACTTTGTCTGCGCATGGGTTCCATCTTCCTGCTGGCCGGACAGATAGACGCTCTCCCCCTGCTTCCAGAGCTTCATTGCCTGAGAAGCCCACTGTTCACGTGGAAAACCAGACACCTCAACCTTGCCGAGTGCGGTTTCCTTTTCCAACAGCTTGCTGCCAAGAAGTTCTGAAACGCGCTTCGCATCCTCGCCGTAGAACTCAAAGTTGCCGTACTGCTCATAGCCGACCAGAGCATCCGGGTAACGCTCTTTCAGCGCGTTATATTCGTTTACGGCATCCAGCGGCAGGGGCTGCAAGGTCGGCTCAACGGCCTTTTCTTCCGCTGCATACGGAACCATAATGCCGCGCACCCACTGCGGTGCGTCCTTGCTATCCTGATACAGTGCAACGGCATCCCGTCTGTCCGTAATAACGTCCTGATAGGTGCGCTGGAAAATATCTTCTACCAACCAGTCTTTGAAGTTTTCCCAGTTCTGGCTTGCTTCCAGATACAGCGGAGCAGTTTTCGCATTCTGCTCTAACAGCTCGTCAATCTTGTTCCGAAGTTCCTTTTCCGCTTCGTCTGCATCCACATCGCGGTCGCGGAGATACGGATAGATTTCACTCTGCTGCACCGCATCCAGCATGGAATACAGACATTCTTTGTAAACACAGCGACTATCTTTCAATGCAGATTCCTGCCCTGCCAGAAGATAATCATTCAGCGGATTCTTTGCCAGTTCTGCATCATACTGGTTCGGTCGAAGCACCCGCGCCGCCCATGCAGGACGCTCCATATCTTTCAGATAGATCAGAGAATCCGTAACACGTTCGATTTTATAAAGGCGGTCATCTTCCAGATAGAGATAATCCCCGACATTTCTGCTGTACTTTGCCGCCTGCTTCTGGGGTTCTTCAACCACTGCGGTGGTTGAATGCTCTTTCGATTCCTGTTCCTGCGCCCAAATATCGAAAAGCGATATTTGTCCTGTCTCAGAAACAGAAATCTCAACAGCCTTTTTCTTTTCCGGGAAGATCGTGTACGTTCCCTCAACATACTGGTGCAGTTCAGCAAGCGTCTTTGATTTTTCCGCATATTCCGGGGAATCCAGCGGCACGGAAAGAAGTGCTGCATCCATCTTTTCCAGAAGCTCTACCGCCTGTTCCGGGTCAGCCAGCATGGTGGGCAGTTTCTTTCTGGCATCCTCATTCAGCAATTCCCGCTTAAATGGACGCTCTACTTCATCGGGCAAACGATGGTAGAAACCGATTACCCGATTTGCCATCTGCTCACGCTCGTAACTCGGCATCCGGCTGTAATCCGCAGGCTTCAGATACAAACTCTGGTCAATGAGCTTTGCAACTCGTTCAGCCGCCTGGTTCCAGTTCAGCTTTACCAGCGCATCCGGCTTTCCATAGATGCCCCGTGCCAGTTCAAGACCTCTGCCGTCATAGCTGGCATGGGAATTATCTGCACGGGAAAGTGCATGACTGCTGCCGCCCACACCGTATCGGTCTTTCAGAAATGCCGCGCGTTCTGCTTTCTCTGTATGGGTAAGGAAGAAACTGTACGTTGCCAGCCTGCCATCCGAATACGGCCCGCCGCCTGCAAGGAAAGCATTGATCTCATCTTCCGTGATAAAGACTTCCTGCTCATTCCACTGAAAGCCCTCTCTTGCCTGATACGGCTGGAACGGGAGGGCAAACTTCTGAAACTGTTCGGATACTTTGTCCGGGCGATAGAACGGCATCCGCATCACGCTTTTATCTTCGGCGTAGGCTTCTGCCAGTCCCAAAAGACGTTCGTTCAGGTCAGCCAGAAATTCCGGCTGCTCAATCAACTTTGCAAGTCGTTCTGTAAGTTCCGGGTATCCGCCGGAGAAGATGGACGTATCGGCAAAGACCATCTCTGCCACGCCCTCTGCCATATCGCGTTCCATATAGCTTAGGGCTTCTGCGTGTTCATGCAGAGCATTGCCACGGGCTGCATCCAGGACAGACTTTGGTGCGTACTCTCCCTGCTGCAGAAGCTGATGGATTCTGCAGCTGACATCTTCCCAGGACAGAAATGCTTTGTTTTTGGGGTCGTTCCGAACCGTATCTCCAACGGCGATCTGCATACCCAACTCATCGAACCAGACTGCATATTTTGTGCCGCCGATCTCAAAGCCCTTGCCGCCCTCGCCATACTCTTTTTTGACGAAAGCAGTATACTCTTCCGGGGTCTGTTCGGTCATAAAGTTATAGATAAGACGGAGCTGGCTTTTGCTTCGATTGCTTCCCGTCCGCAGGATTTCATCCACAACTTCTGCCGGAATCGTGATCTCATCGGCATACTGGGCCTGCATCGGGGCTTCGATTGCCCGAATCTGCTGTTCCACGGTCGGCAGACTGGGCAGAGAAAAAGCAGAGGCAATTTCTTCCTCTGCTTCGCTCAAATCCTGTTCGGTTGTGTCAGCGGTTAGTTGTACACCAATTCCTTCAGCACGATCTCTTCCGCCATCGCGGTCAGATTGTTCTGATGTGCCACCCATGCCATCTGTTCGGTTTCCTTGTTCGGAGCCGGATACTTCTCGTTCAGGCTCTCGATCAGTTCTTCCATCCGGTTCTCCGCCTGCTCGTCGATCTGCGCCAGATGCTGATTCAGCCTGCCGCTCATCAGCATACTCTGATACCAGTTCTTCTTGTTTTCCCTCAGATAAGTCCTGCGCAGCATCCCGTACTTCCCAATGCTCATCGGCTCGTCCTGTACGGTCAGGTTCGGAAACAGGTAGTCCCCCTTGCGGTGATAAGTCAGTTCCATACGGTTTTCCTCCTTCAGTGATGTTCGTTTCAGTTTCACGCTTTAATGTGCTAAAGTCTGTACTGGTATTATACAAGCTGTCGGCAGTTTTTGCAAGATGTTCTGTGACTTCTTTTCGGTAAATTTTCTGCATTTCCCGTCCGATGTCACGGAGAACCGCTTCACATTGTTCCGAAACAGCATTGCCCAGGAACGTCAAAACCGGAAGCTGGTTGAAATCCACAATACGGATAAAATCCTCATCTTCCAAAACTTCCAGCGGTTCCTGTTCGCAGCGTCGGGAAAGGGTATAGAAAATACTGTTGGTCATTAACTCCCGGAAACGGACACGGAGGTTATCTTCATCCAGTCCTTCCAGAAAAGTGTCTGCCACCTCATATTCCAGACCATCCATCGCTTCTTCCAGATTTTCAGCGGTCAACTGCTGTGCCAGTTCCATCAGCGCAGCATTCATGCTGTCCGTCTGCGTCAGAGCATAAGTATCTGCCAGATGGTCGAGGATCATCTGCTGGTGTTCCGAATTATCAATGCGCCAGAGGATCGGCGTTCTGCCGCCCTGCACCAGATGCGTGTCCGCAATGTCGAACACATAGCGCAGCTTTGCCCGTGGGCTGGCATCGTCCAAAAGCGCAATGCCTTTTGCGCCACGGTTTACCCAGCGGTTCATTTTCTTGTTCCAGACTTCCAGCTCTGCACAGGCGGTCGCATCAGGACGCTGAGCATGGATCAGCAGAGTATCTTTGAACGAATAGCGGTACAGCCGTGCCGCCACATCCAGATAGTTCATCCAGTCTTTCGGAGAATTGCTTACCCACCGTGCGTTCTGCTGGGCAAGTTCCCGAATATCGTTAAATTTCGCCAATCGTTCCCTCCTTACTTCTTAGCTGGTGTTTTCGGAAATTCAAGACTGTACTGCGCCCTGCCATTTTCTATTGCCATAACAAGGTCTGCGGCAAAGGTCTTGTCCTTTTTGGCAGAGTAGAAGTCTTTTGCATAGGTACGTCCTTTCTTCAAAAGGTCAGTTGCCATCTTCTTTGTGAGCGTCTTTTTCATGCCGGAAAGGTATTTACTTTCTTTCCAGAGGGCAAATTTACAGTCCCGGTCAGAGCAATAGAAATTCAGCTTGCCTTCACAGACGGGCTTTCCACATACCGGGCAGTTCCCGATAGATACCTTATTATAAATAGGTGATTCCTGTACGGTCGGAATTTGCCGGAGGTCTGCCAGCATTCGTTCCAGCAATCCACCGATGCCCTGCATGAAGTCGGCGGGCTTTGTTTCGCCCCGTTCCATCCGCAGCAGTTCATTTTCCCACTCAGCGGTCATGCTTGCCGATTTCAGGTAATCCGGGATATTTGCGATTGCCGTAACCCCCTCTGCACTGGGAAGAATCTGCTTGCCTTTGCGTTCCACATAGCCGGAAGATACCAGCTTTTCCAGAATCGCTGCACGGGTCGCAGGTGTTCCCAGTCCTTTCTTTTCCGTGTCTTTTTCAAACTCCTTGTTGCCTGCGCTTTCCATTGCAGAAAGCAGGGTGTCTTCAGTAAATGCTTTCGGCGGAGATGTAAAGCCCTGCTTTTTCTCCGCGCTCACCACAGGAATCACCTCGCCCTGTTCCAGTTTCTTGGGGAATGCCATATCCTTGCTTTTTTCCTGTTCTGCAAACGGAACAGGCATTGCGGTATGTCCCGCCTGCAAGACATTTTTGTATTTTGCAGTGAATTTCCTGTCCTGACAGCATACTGTTACCAGAACATCTTCATAGATGTATGGCGGCTGTACTGCCTGTTGCATCTTCCAGACGATGAGAGCAAAGACCTTTTCCTTATCCCCGGACAGGCTGTTTGACCCACGCTTGCAGCTTTCCAGTGTCGGCAGAATCGCATGGTGGTCAGTGACCTTTTTGTTATTGACCACCTGCTTTACTCCATCTGCTTTGCCGCCATAGTGTTTGAGCAAATCTGCCATAGTCTGCTGCATATCTTCCGTGATGTACTGGCTGTCCGTTCGCGGGTATGTCACCAGCTTTTCTTCATACAACTCCTGTACGATCTTCAAAGTCTGACTGGCGGTAAAGCCATAATAGCGGTTGGCTTCTCGCTGCAAGGTCGTTAAGTCGTACAGCTTCGGGGCGGACTGCTCTTTCCGCTTGTGCTCAATACTGCCGACCACGGCACATTGTCCATCACAAGCTGCCTGCACGGTATCCGCATCCTGCTCCTGTACCATCCGTTCCGATTCTGCCGCGATGCCATTTCCCGTGATTTCCACCTTGTAGTACGGCTCTTTCACAAAGTTCTGGATTTTGTTCTGCCGTTCCGTCAGCATTGCCAGTGTTGGAGTCTGCACCCGTCCAATGGTCTGCCGCCTGCCGTATTTCTTGGTAAAGGCCCGTGTGCCGTTCATGCCGATCAGCCAGTCTGCCTTTGCCCTGCACTCCGAAGCGGCAAACAGGTTGTCATATTCTGTGCCATCCTTTAAGGAATCAAAGCCCTGCTGGATAGCGGCATCTTCCATGCTGCTGATCCACAGCCGTTTGACCGGGAGTTTGCTGCCCGCCAGACCATACACACGGTGGAAGATTGCTTCTCCCTCCCGCCCTGCGTCTGTAGGATAGTTCTCGGAGGTGACTTTTCTGACTTTGTTACTCGATGGCATCC